>Ga0208328_1000075_pt1 | contig 58316 bp, 65 predicted proteins | sample DeeseametaMP2633_FD_184170 | JGI IMG/M metagenome (GOLD analysis project Ga0208328, IMG submission 184170) | Marine microbial communities from the Deep Atlantic Ocean - MP2633 (SPAdes) | ecosystem: Environmental > Aquatic > Marine > Unclassified | place: Northeast of Antigua and Barbuda, North...
CCCCGCCGCTCGGCGCGCCGCCACGGGGGGCGATCAGAGCCTGTCCCTGTTGCAGCAGCGGCCCCCGCGTGTCGCCCAGCGGCAGGAAGGCCGCGGCGCGGGCGGGGCCGCAAAGCAGCGGGACGCAAGACATGGCGCCGCAGAGCAGCAGGAAGAGAGCCAGCAGGCGCGGCAGGGTCATTCTGACCTCGGGATCGGTTCCGGTGCGGCAGAGCTTCGCACACACCGGTTGAGAAATCCTTGCCTCTCGCCAGCCGCCCCGACTCAGGCTAAGACGCGGATATGAGCCAGATCCGATCCCTCTTCGCGACCCGCCTGTACCACGCCCGGCTCTCCGAGCACGGGCCTGCTGTCGACACCTCCGAGCTCGAGACCTCGTGCTGGTCCATCGCCGAGGACGACGAGGCGGGGCAGGCGTGGTGCGACGAGAACAACTATCCCGGCTACACCTCCTATGCCTCGCTGACCGACCTGCCGTGGCGCTTCCCGATCTTAGCCGATCTGGTGGCGGCAATCGACAAGCACGTCGCGGCCTTTGCCGAGGACCTCGAATTCGATCTCGGCGACAAGACGCTGGTGGTCGAGGACATCTGGATCAACATCCTGCCCGAGGGCGGCACGCATTCCTCGCACATCCATCCGCACTCGGTGATCTCGGGGACGACCTATGTCTCGATGCCCGACGGCGCTTCGGCCCTGAAGCTCGAGGACCCGCGTCTGGGCTTCATGATGGCCGCCCCCGCGCGCCGCAAGGGCTGCCGAGAGGAGCTGAGGACCTTCGTCTACGAGGCGCCCGAGGTGGGCGACATCCTGCTCTGGGAATCATGGCTCCGCCACGAGGTCCCGCCGAACAGCGCCGAGGACGAACGGATTTCGGTGAGCTTCAATTACAAGTGGGAGTGAGGGTGTTGAATCGGTCGCTGTGCAGGCACTTGAATGGGCACCGGCTTAGAGCGATATTGTCGTAGCGATGGTAACGGGGAAGATCATGTCGAAGCCCGTCGAGAAGACCTCTGTCAGAGGCGGATGGATCAAGCGCGAGACGCGAACAGGCCGCTTTGTTGAAGTCGCTACTGAGAATGGGCTCAGCAAGGCGACAGAGAAAACCTCAGCCAAGATCAAAGAGGTTTCAGGGCGCAGGCATGCCGCCCTGATGCGCTTGAAAGATCGCTAGACCGCATTACAGGATTACCTTGGCCGACGTGGTGGCGGCTCACGACGAAGCCCTCACATTCGGCGGTCTGCCTGGCGTATCCAGTCTTCATCTGATCGAGTCCGCGATTGGCCGGCCGTATTCCGGGTATCACCGGACAATCGCGTCGAAGGCTGCCGCGTTACTCGAGAGCGTGGTTGGCAACCACGGCTTCGTCGATGGGAACAAGCGCACTGCCTGGATCGTGGTGGAAATTCTGATCGAACGTAGTGGATACAGGCTGGATATTCCCGATGACGAACCGATCGACGATCTCGTCGTGTCATTGGCATCGGGGGAAATCGGCTTCGAGGATGTTCGGGAGTGGTTCGGGCAGCGTCTTGTCCGGAGGGGCGCTTGAACCAGACTTGCCTTTCTTTCCCAACGCGCCTATAGAGCCCGCTCATCCACCTCCACCGGGAATCAGGGTGACCCGCATAACGACGGGGCTCTCCGGTGATGTTGCAACAAAGGAGCGACCGACATGGACGCCAAAGAGCTTAGCTCGAAGACCCCGGACCAGCTCCGGGACGAGCTCGTGGCCCTGAAGAAGGAGGCCTTCAACCTCCGCTTCCAGAAAGCCACCGGAGCCATCGAGAACACCGCACGCATCCGCCAGGTGCGTCGCGACGTGGCACGCGTCAAGACCGTGCTGAACCAGAAAGCCGCAGCCGCGGCTTCGGCGGAATAAGGAGTTAACCCCATGCCCAAGCGTATCCTGCAAGGCACCGTGACCTCCACCGCCAACGCACAGACCGTCACGGTCCAGGTGGTCCGCCGCTTCAAGCACCCTGTGCTGCAGAAGACCATCAAGAAGTCGAAGAAATACCGCGCTCACGACGAGGCGGAGAAGTTCGCTGTCGGCGATACGGTCCGCATCATCGAGTGTGCTCCGAAGTCGAAGACGAAACGCTGGGAAGTGATTACCGACCAAGCCGGTTGGGAATAACATCTTAGTTTGATCGAAACCCTGGGGGGTAGACCAAGAACAGCCCCCAAAGGTCGGGAGAAACCACATGATCCAGATGCAGACCAATCTGGATGTCGCTGACAATTCCGGTGCCCGGAAAGTTCAGTGCATCAAGGTCCTCGGCGGCTCGCATCGCCGCTACGCATCGGTCGGCGACATCATCGTCGTCTCGGTGAAAGAGGCCATTCCGCGCGGTCGCGTGAAGAAGGGTGACGTCCGCAAGGCCGTCGTCGTGCGCACCGCCAAGGAAGTCCGCCGTGAAGACGGCACGTCCATCCGCTTTGACCGCAACGCGGCCGTCATCCTGAACAACTCGGGCGAGCCGGTCGGCACCCGTATCTTCGGGCCGGTCGTTCGCGAGCTGCGTGCGAAGAACTTCATGAAGATCATCTCGCTCGCGCCGGAGGTGCTCTGATGGCTGCCAAGCTGAAAAAAGGTGACAAGGTCATCGTTCTTGCCGGCAAGGACAAGGGCAAGACCGGGACCATCGAATCCGTCGATCCGAAGGCCGGCAAGGCCATCGTCGGCGGCATCAACATGGCCATCCGTCACACGCGCCAGAGCCAGACGTCGCAAGGCGGCCGTCTGTCCCAGGCAATGCCGCTGGACCTCTCGAACATCGCCATCGTCGATGCAAACGGCAAACCGACCCGCGTCGGCTTCCGTATCGAAGGCGACAAGAAGGTCCGCTTCGCCAAGACCACGGGGGACGTGATCGATGCTTGATACCGCGAACTACACCCCGCGTCTCAAGGCGCATTTCCGCAGCGACATCAAGGCCGCTCTGAAAGAAGAGTTCGGCTACAAGAACGACATGCAGATCCCTGCACTCGAGAAGATCGTTCTGAACATCGGCTGCGGTGCCGAAGCGGTGCGCGACTCCAAGAAGGCGAAATCGGCTCAGGAAGACCTGACCAAGATCGCCGGCCAGCACGCCGTCACCACGAAAGCCAAGAAGTCGATCGCCGGCTTCCGCGTTCGTGAAGAGATGCCGCTGGGCGCCAAGGTGACCCTGCGTGGTGACCGGATGTATGAATTCCTCGATCGCCTGATCAACGTCGCGATGCCCCGGATCCGGGACTTCCGGGGTGTGAAGCCGTCGTTCGACGGCCGTGGCAACTTTGCCATGGGCATCAAGGAACACATCGTCTTCCCCGAGATCGAATTCGACAAGGTCGACGAGGTCTGGGGCATGGACATCATCATCACCACCACCGCATCCACCGATGCGGAAGCCAAGGCGCTGTTGAAGGCTTTCAACATGCCCTTCAACGCGTAAGGAGCGACAGACATGGCCAAGAAATCCATGATCGAACGCGAGAAGAAGCGCCAGGCGCTGGTGGAGAAGTACGCCGCCAAGCGCGCTGAGCTCAAAGAGATCGCGAACGACGAATCCAAACCGATGGAAGAGCGCTTCAAGGCTCGCCTGAAACTGGCGAAACTTCCGCGCAACTCTGCCCCGAGCCGCCTGCACAACCGTTGCCAGCTGACCGGCCGTCCGCATGCCTACTACCGCAAGCTCAAGATCTCCCGGATCATGCTGCGCGAGCTGGGCTCGAACGGTCAGCTGCCCGGCGTCGTGAAGTCGAGCTGGTAAGGAGGGTATGAGATGAACGATCCTATCGGCGATATGCTCACCCGTATCCGTAACGCACAGCTGCGTGGCAAGTCGACCGTGTCGACCCCCGGCTCGAAGCTGCGCGCCTGGGTGCTCGACGTGCTCGCGGACGAAGGTTACATCCGCGGCTACGAGTCCGGGACCGACTCCAACGGTCACCCGACGCTCGAGATCAGCCTGAAGTACTTCGACGGCACCCCCGTCATTCGCGAGCTCAAGCGGGTCTCCAAGCCCGGCCGCCGCGTCTACATGGGTGTCAAGGACATTCCCTCGGTCCGTCAGGGCCTGGGTGTGTCGATTGTCAGCACGCCGAAAGGTGTGATGTCGGACGCGAACGCCCGCGCTGCCAATGTTGGCGGCGAGGTGCTCTGCACGGTATTCTAAGGAGGGACTGATGTCTCGTATTGGGAAAAAGCCGGTTGAGCTGCCCTCGGGTGTCACCGCATCCGTCAGCGGCCAGACCGTCGAAGTGAAGGGGCCGAAAGGCACCCAGACCTTCGTCGCCACCGACGACGTGACCATCACCGTCGACGACAACAGTGTGTCCGTTGAGCCGCGCGGCAACTCCAAGCGCGCGCGCCAGCAGTGGGGCATGTCCCGCACCGTCGTCGCGAACATGGTGCACGGTGTTCAGAACACCTTCAAGAAAGAGCTCGAGATCCAGGGTGTGGGTTACCGCGCCGCGGTTCAGGGTTCGGTCCTGAAGCTGAACCTGGGCTACAGCCACGACGTGAACTTCGACATTCCGGAGGGGATCACGGTCACCTGCGCGAAGCCGACGGAGATCGTCGTGGAAGGTCACGACATCCAGCAGGTTGGCCAGGTTGCCGCGAACATTCGCGACTGGCGCCGCCCCGAGCCCTACAAAGGCAAGGGTATTCGCTATAAGGGCGAATACATCTTCGCCAAGGAAGGCAAGAAGAAGTAAGGACGCAGACAATGGCACTCAGCAAACGGGAACTGTTCCTCAAGCGCCGCCTGCGCGTCCGGAACAAGCTTCGCAAGGTGAACGCAGGCCGCGTGCGGCTTTCGGTGCACCGGTCGAACAAGAACATCAGCGTGCAGCTGATCGACGACGTGCAGGGCGTGACCCTGGCCTCGGCCTCCTCGCTCGAGAAGGATCTGGGCGTCGTCGGCAAGGGCAACGTGGAGGCCGCCGCGAAGGTGGGCGCCGCGATTGCCGAGCGCGCGAAGGCAGCCGGTGTGGAAGAAGCCTACTTCGACCGCGGCGGTTTCCTGTTCCACGGTCGTGTGAAGGCTCTGGCCGACGCCGCCCGCGAAGCAGGTCTGAAGATCTGATCCGCAGGGTGGGCGCCTGACGCTCACCTGGCGATCGAAACGCGGGGCGGCCCTGTCGCCCCGCTTTCCTGTAGGCGGCAACGCCTCGATGATCCGGGACCCTTCGCCTATCGCAGGGGCTCACCAAGGATCGACATCATCCGGTGCAACGCGTTGAGCCGCGCGCCGACCCTGAACAGAAGGAATGCCAGATGGCAGAACGTGATAACCGCCGGGAAGGCCGTGGTCGCCGCGACCGCGAGGATGCCGCACCCGAATTCGCCGATCGCCTCGTCGCGATCAACCGTGTGTCCAAGACCGTGAAGGGCGGCAAGCGTTTCGGCTTCGCAGCACTCGTGGTTGTGGGCGACCAGAAGGGCCGCGTCGGCTTTGGCAAGGGCAAGGCCAAGGAGGTCCCCGAGGCCATCCGCAAGGCCACCGAGCAGGCGAAGCGCAAGATGATCCGCGTGCCGCTGCGCGAAGGCCGCACCCTGCACCACGACATCGAAGGCCGCCACGGCGCTGGCCGCGTCGTGATGCGCACCGCACCGCAAGGTACCGGTATCATCGCCGGTGGTCCGATGCGTGCCGTGTTCGAGATGCTGGGCGTGCACGACGTGGTCGCCAAGTCGATCGGTTCGCAGAACCCCTACAACATGATCCGCGCCACGCTGGCCGGCCTCGGGCGCGAGCAGTCGCCGCGCAACGTCGCACAGCGCCGCGGCAAGAAAGTGGCCGACATCCTGCCCAAGCGTGAAGACGCTGCGGCCGAGTCGACCCAAGTCGCTGAGGAGGCCTGAGATCCATGGCTAAGACCATTGTTGTCAAGCAGATCGGCTCGCCGATCCGTCGCCCCGAAGTCCAGCGCAAGACGCTGATCGGCCTGGGCCTGAACAAGATGCACAAGACCCGCGAGCTCGAGGACACCCCCGCCGTGCGCGGCATGGTTGCCAAGATTCCGCACCTCGTCGAGATCATCGAAGAGCGCGGCTGAAGCCAGCTCTGACCAAGTCAGGAAAACGCCCCGGAGAGGCTCTCCGGGGCGTTTTTCTTTGCGGTGATGCGACGGGACGGGGCGATGCCCGTCTCGGACAAGAGGCCGCTCCAGCGCGCGAAAAAAGGGCCCGCCGGGATGGCGGGCCCTTGCTGTGTCGGGCTGGGTATGACGGGCAGGGGGCTCAGTGGCCGAGGATCTGGCTCAGGAACAGCTTCGTCCGCTCGTGCTGCGGGTTGTTGAAGAACTCCTTGGGCTCGTTCTGTTCGACGATCTGGCCCGCGTCCATGAAGATCACCCGGTTGGCCACCGCCTGCGCGAAGCCCATCTCGTGGGTCACGCAGATCATGGTCATGCCTTCCTCGGCGAGCGATACCATGGTGTCGAGCACCTCCTTGATCATCTCGGGATCGAGCGCCGAGGTGGGCTCGTCGAAGAGCATGATCCGCGGCTTCATGCAGAGCGAGCGGGCGATGGCCACGCGCTGCTGCTGACCGCCCGAGAGCTGGCCCGGGTACTTGTTGGCCTGCTCGGGGATCTTCACCTTCTCGAGGAAGTGCATCGCCGTGGCCTCGGCCTCCTTCTTGGGGATCTTGCGAACCCAGATCGGGGCGAGGGTGCAGTTCTCGAGGATGGTCAGGTGCGGGAACAGGTTGAAGTGCTGGAACACCATCCCGACCTCGGACCGGATCTTGTCGATGTTCTTGAGGTCGGAGCCAAGCTCGGTGCCGTCCACCACGATCTTGCCCGCCTGGTGTTCCTCCAGGCGGTTGATGCAGCGGATCATCGTCGACTTGCCCGAGCCCGAGGGCCCGGCGATGACGATCCGCTCGCCGCGGTAGACGGTCAGGTCGATGTCGCGCAGCACGTGGAAGTTCCCGTACCACTTGTTCATCTTCGTGATCTGGATGGCCACCTCGTCGGAGACGGTCATGTGGCTGAGGTCGACGGACGTGGTCGATTGTTGTTGCATGATCAGGTCTCCTTAGCGGTGCTCACGGCGGAGCTTTTTCTCGAGGAAGAGCGAATAGCGGCCCATGCTGAAGCAGAAGATGAAGAAGCAGAGGCCGATGAAGACGAAGAGCTCCCAGTAGATGCCGTTCCACTCGGTGCTGGCCCGGATGGCGTTGGACAGGCCGATGGGGTCGAGCAGACCGATGAAGACCACCAGCGTGGTGTCCTTGAAGAGCCCGATGAACGTGTTCACGATCCCCGGGATCGAGATCTTGAGCGCCTGCGGCAGGATCACCAGCCGCATGGATTTCCAGTAGTCTAGCCCCAGCGCGTCGGCGGCCTCGTACTGGCCCTTGTGCAGGGCCGCGAGGCCCCCGCGCACCACCTCGGCGATGTAGGCCGAGGAAAACAGCGTCACCATGATGATGACCCGCAGCATGAGGTCGAAGTTGGTGCCCGGCGGCAGGAAGTAGTTCAGCAGCAGCGACGCGGTGAACAGCCAGACGATCAGCGGCACGCCGCGGATCACCTCGATGAAGATCACCGAGCACTTGTTGATGAGGAACAGGTCCGACTGGCGGCCGAGCGCCAGCACGATGCCGAGCGGCAGCGACAGGGCGATGCCCGAGATGCCAATGATCATGGCCAGCATGAAGCCGCCCATCTGCTTGGACTGCACCTGCTCGAGCCCGATGGGCAGGATCGACGCCAGCAGGTCGTCGAGCGGCCCGGCCAGCACGAACCAGTAAAGAAGCGGCACGACGATGGCGAGGATGACGCTGCCGAGCGCGCCGATGTGCGGGCCCGCGTAGTGGATGATGGCCCAGCCGATGACGAAGCCGAGCGCAACGCAGATCGGCCCCCAGATGGTGCCGCCCCAGATCAGCCAGAACAGGATGAAGGGCGCGACGATGGAGAAGGCCAGCAGCTTACGCGGCAGCGACGAGAACAGCACCGGCGAGATCGCCACGAGGAACAGCACGAAGGCCAGCACCGGGCGCCAGTAGTGCTCGGGCGGGTAGAAGCCGAAGAGCAGCTGCTGCCAGCGTTCGCTGATCACCGCCCAGCAGGCGACATTGGCGTCGGCGCCGTAGAGCTCGTCACGGATGGTGCGACATTCCGAGAGGCTGTCGGCGTCCCAGATCCCGAACACCGCCCAGGGCATGACATGGCTCAGGATCGAGTAGATCAGCCAGATCGAGACCAGCGTCAGGATCACGTTCAGCGGCGTCGAGAGCAGGTTCTCGCGCATCCACTTGTAGGCGCCGGATTGCGAGAGCGGGGGTTCCCGCTGCTCGGTCATGGTGTCGCGGACGAAGGCGACGGTCTGTGCGTGGGTATCGCTCATCTCATCGCTCCTTCAGCTTCACGGAGTTGTTGTAGACGTTCATCACGCCCGAGATCAGCAGGCTGAGCACGAGGTAGAAGAGGCCCAGCAGCAGCATCCCCTCGAGCTCGCGGCCCGTCTGGTTGATGGTGATGCCGCCCAGGGTCGAGCGCGCGTCCATGTAGCCCACCGCGATGGCGAGCGAGCTGTTCTTGGTGAGGTTCAGGAACTGCGAGATCAGCGGCGGGATGATGACCCGCAGCGCCTGCGGCAGGATCACGAGGTTCATCGTCGTGCCCGGGCGCAGGCCGAGCGCGAAGGCCGCCTCGCTCTGGCCCTTGGAGATGGCGAGGATGCCGCCCCGGACGATCTCGGCGATGAAGGCGCCGGTGTAGAGCGACAGTGCCAGCCAGAGCGCGATCAGCGAGCCGCGCAGGTGCACGCCGCCGCCGAAGTTGAAGCCCTGCAGCGACGGCAGGTCGAGATAGGCGCCCATCAGCACCATCAGGATCGCGGTCGGCACGATCAGCACGCCCAGCGTCAGGTACCACGTGGTCGGCCGGTCGCCGGTGGCTTCCTGCTTGACCGAGGCCCAGTGGCCGATGCGCTTCACGGCGAAGACCGAGGCGGCGAAGACCGCGATGATCAGCAGCCAGTTGTAGAGCCCGCTCTCGAAGAAGGCCGCGTTGAAGTGGATGGCGGGGATGTAGACGCCGCGGTTGGTGATCGCCACCGCGTCGAACAGCATCGAGGCCGACGGCGTGTCGCCCCGGAAGGCCGAAGGGGCAGGGGTGCCCTCGGTCATCAGCGCGAAGATCAGCACGATCCAGAGCAGCAGGGGCACGTTGCGGAAGCCCTCGACGTAGAAGGCCATCAGCCGCGCCACCAGCCAGTTGCTGGACAGGCGCAGCACGCCGGCGACGACGCCCAGCACGGTGGCCAGCGCGCATCCCAGCGCCGCGACGAGCAGCGTGTTGAGGATGCCGACGAGGGCGGCGCGTCCGTGGGTGCTCTGGCTGTTGTAGTCGATCAGGCGCTGGTTGATGTCATAGCCCGACGGTTGCCACAGGAAGCCGAAGTCGAAATCCTTGCCGAGGTTCTGCAGGTTGTGGATCGTGTTCGAGACGAGCCAGGAAAAGAGAAGCATCAGCAGGATCATCGCCACCACCTGAATGGTCAGGGAGCGGTAGCGGGTATCGTAGATAAGCTGAGACAGCCGGAAGCCTTGCCCCGGCGGGTCCGTCATGGTCGTCATTTTGTTCTCCCCGGTGGTTTCCGTTCTTCCCGGGTCCCGGGCCGGTTGATCCGGCCTCCGCCCCTCGTCGGAAACTCGTATTGGTGTCGGGCGTCTGCTTCGCCCTCTAGTTGGAAAGGGCGCGGGAGTTCATCCCCGCGCCCTCGTTTTTCGTGCCGATCAGCGGAACGGCGGGCTGTAGAGCAGGCCGCCTTCGGTCCACTGCGCGTTCAGGCCGCGCGAGAGGCCGATGGGGGTGTTCTCGCCGATGGTCTTCTCGAAGATCTCGCCGTAGTTGCCGTTGGCCATGATGGCTTTCTTGGCCCAGTCGGCCTCGAGGCCGAACATCGCGCCAAGCTCGCCTTCGGTGCCGAGCAGACGGTTGATTTCCGGGTTGTTGCCCGGAGCCGCCGAGAGCTCGCCGATGTTGGCCGAGGTCACGCCGTATTCTTCGGCGGCGACCAGTGCGTTGAGGGTCCAGCGCACGATGTCGCCCCATTCGCTGTCGCCGTGGCGGACGAGCGGGCCGAGCGGCTCTTTCGAGATGATCTCCGGCAGGATCACGTGATCGCCCGGAGCTTCGAACGAGGCGCGGGTGGCGGCGAGGCCGGACGCGTCGGTGGTGTAGACGTCACAGGCGCCGGCAAGGTACTGCTGCTGCGCCTCTGCGTTGGTCTCGATCGGCACCGGCTCGTAGCTGATGTTGTTCACGCGGAAGAAGTCCGCGAGGTTCAGCTCGGTGGTGGTGCCGGTCTGGATGCAGACGGTTGCGCCGTCGAGTTCCTTGGCCGAGCTCACGCCGAGGGCCTTGGGCACCATGAAGCCCTGGCCGTCGTAGTAGTTCACGCCGATGAACTCGAACTTGAGGTCGACATCGCGCGAGAAGGTCCAGGTGGTGTTGCGGGCCAGCACGTCGATCTCGCCGGACGCCAGCGCGGTGAAGCGGGTCTGCCCGGTGGTGGGCACAAATTCGACCGCCATCGGGTCGCCGAGGACCGCTGCGGCGACCGCGCGGCAGACGGCGACGTCGAAGCCCTGCCAGACGCCGTTGGCGTCGGGGGCCGAGAAGCCGGTCAGACCGGTCGACACGCCGCAGTTCAGCGAGCCACGTGCCTTGACGTCGTCAAGGGTTGCCGCACCTGTGGCACCCGCCGCAAGACCGGCCACCGTGAGCGCGCCAAGGATTACGGTTTTTTTCATGTTAACCTCTTCCTGTTGTCCGGCCCCTCTTGGGCCGGTTCCGTGACCCACATGGGCCGTGAATATACCTGGGCAGGGCTCTCCCCCCTCTGGTGAGGCTGAGTGTGTTCGGATTCCCAAAGAGAGGTCAAGCCGTTCCGCTGCGAAAGTCACCATGCACTGCCGCGAAAATGGGCAGTGTTTCCGGCGCCGCGGCGTGATTAATCAGTGGCGCAGTGAGCAAAAAATCGATGAGCGTGAAGAAACGCGCGGCGTTTGTTCTCGGACATCTCGCGGGCTTCCTCATCGATGCCCCAGGTCTCTTCCTGCCAGGTCTCGTCGAGTCGCGAGAGCGCCCAGAGCGCTTCGGGATCCTGCGCGGGGTCGGTGGCGGCGAAACCGAGCACCAGAGAGCCGGTCAGCGCCACGAGATCGTGAAAGGCCGCCAGCCGGAAATGGTCGAGCGTATGGGTGCGGGCCGCGAGGCGCTCGAGCGCCTCGGCGGGTTGCGGCGCATGCATCAGCCCCGCGCGCGGTTCGAGTGCTGCGCCGAGATGCTCGGCCGCCCAGGCGAGCATCGGGTCCCAGCGTTCGGACTGCAGGGCCACCAGCGGCTCGGGGTCCACGGCGCGGTAGCAGAGAAGGTCGCTGTCGCCGTATTCCGCCAGCATGTCGGCCACCGCGGCGCGCTGCGGCGCGACCTTCTCGATGGCGCTGTTCGCGGTGCGGGTGAAGGGCATGGTCTCGGGGGCGATCTTCTCTCCCTGCGCCGCCCATTCCGCGGCGATGGCCTCGGCGAGCGCGCGGGTCGGCACCACCAGCGGCGACTTGCCCGGGGTCATCACGCGGCGGCCGTCCAGCGCGATGCCGTAGCCGTCTTCGGCCTCGGTGACGGTCGCCTCGGTGTAGAAACGGCGGGGGGCCCATTCGCTCATGCGGTCGTCTCCCAGATTTCTTCCAGCAGGGCGGGCAGGGCGCGGATGTCGTCGATGACGCGATGCGCATCCCGCAGCCGCGCTGCGTCGTGGTAGCCCCATGTGACGCCGATGGCGGTGACGCCGGCGGCGCGCGCCATCTGCATGTCGAAGCTGGTGTCGCCCAGCATCACTGCACGGTGCGCGGGCATGCCGGTCTCGGAGAGCGCGGCCTCGATCATCGCGGGGTGGGGCTTGGAGGGGTGGTCGTCGGCGCATTGCTGCGTGACGAAGAGCCGGCGCATCTCGTGGCCGTCGAGCAGCTTGTCAAGCCCGCGACGGGACTTGCCGGTGGCGATGCCGAGCAGGGTCTCGGGCTGGGCGTGCAGCGCCTTGAGCACCTCGCGGGTGTTGGGATAGAGCGGCGAGCTCTGCGGCGTGCCCTTCTCGATGCGCAGCCCCATGTAGCTGGCCTTGTAGGCCTCGACCATGGCGTCGCGGGTCGCGGGGGCGATCCCGGGCGCAAGCTCGGCGATCGCCAGCGGCAGCGACAGCCCGACGATCGACAGGATCTCGGCCCGCGCGGGGGCCTCGAGCCCGGCGCTGGCGAAGGCCGCGCGCATCGAGGCGAGGATGTCGGCCTGGCTGTCGACGAGAGTGCCGTCGACGTCGAAGATCACGAGGCGCAGGTCGGTCATTGCAGGCTTTCGAAGGGGTCGTCCGCGGCGAGGTCCTCGGTCCAGCCGAGGGTGTCCCAGGTGTGCTTCATGTGTTCGGGCAGCGGCGCGGTCACGGTGACGCGCTTGTGGGTCACCGGGTGTTCGAAGGTCATCGAGCGGGCGTGCAGGTGCAGCTTCTTCGAGATCACCCCGCCAAGCTGGGCGCCCCAGCCATCGCCGAGGTTTTCCTGCCCGGACCCGCCGTACTTGCCATCGCCGATGATCGGGTGGCCGATCTCGGCCATGTGCGCGCGCAGCTGGTGGGTGCGGCCGGTGATCGGCTCGAGCGCCACCCACGAGGCGCGGCCGGCGACGCGGTAGAGCGTGGCGTAGAGCGTGTGGGCGCGCTTGGCGCCCTCGGTGCGGTCGACGTCGCGCGGGTGCACGCAGATCATCTTCTCGCCCTCGCCCGAGCTGCCGTGGCCGAGCGCCTTGACCAGCGCGTAGCGGATCTCGCCGAGGTAGGGGGTGGGCACGCCCGCGACGACCGCCCAGTAGATCTTGCGGGTCTGCTTGTGGCGGATCGCGGCGGTCAGCGCCTGCGCCACCGCGCGGGTGCGCGCCAGCAGCAGCACGCCCGAGGTGTCCTTGTCGAGCCGGTGCACGAGGCGCGGCTTCTCGTCGAGGCCGAAGCGCAGCGCCTCGGAGAGGCCGTCGACGTGGCGGGTGGTCTTGCTGCCGCCCTGTACCGGCAGGCCCGGCGGCTTGTTGAGCGCGATGATGTGGTCGTCCTTCCAGAGCACCGCGTCCTGGATCAACCTGGTGTCGGCATCGCTCACCCGCGGCTTCGGCGCGGCGGCGGGGGCCGCGCGCTCGGCATCGGGCTCGGGCAGCGGCGGGATGCGCACCTGCTGCCCGACCTCGAGGCGGGTCGAGGCCTTGACCCGGCCGCCGTCGACGCGGATCTCGCCCTTGCGGCACATCTTCTCGATGCGGCCCTGCGCGAGGTGCGGGAAGTGCCGCTTCAGCCAGCGGTCGAGGCGCTGGTCGCCGTCGCCGGGGCCGATGGTGATGGTCTGGACTCGGCTCATGCGAAAAGGTTCCGTGCGATAAGGAGGCCCGCGAACAGCGCGGCGATGGAAACGGCGACCGAGACCGCCACGTAGCCGAGCGCCAGCGCGACGTCGCCGCGCTCGTAGAGCGTCGCGACGTCGAGCGAGAAGCTCGAGAAGGTGGTGAAGCCGCCGAGGAAGCCCACCGCGAAGAGCGGCGCCAGCCGGGTCGCGGAGAGGTTGGCCAGCACCACCACCAGCACGCCCATGAGGAAGGAGCCGAGGATGTTGACGGTCAGCGTCCCCCACGGGAAGCCACGCCCCATCAGCGACGTCATGGCGACACCGGTCAGATAGCGCGCGGATGCGCCCAATGCGCCGCCCAGGGCGACCTGTAGAAGGGTCAGGATCATGGTCGCGGAATGTCCCGCGGCGGTGCGCTTGTCAAGGTCGGAGGGGGCTCTGCCCCCGCCCCTGCGGGGCCCCCCGGAGTTTATCCGGCAAGATGAAGGCGCGACGTCGCGTTACCGGTCAGCCGTTGCGTTCGCGGCGGAGGCGCTCGAAATACTCGATGCGCTTCTTCAGTTCGCGTTCGAAGCCGCGTTCGACCGGGGCGTAGAAGCGCTGGCGGCCCATGTCCTCGGGGAAGTAGTCCTGCCCGGAAAAGCCGTCCTCGGCGTCGTGGTCGTAGCTGTAGCCGCTGCCGTAGCCCTGCTCTTTCATCAGCCGGGTGGGGGCGTTGAGGATGTGCCTGGGCGGCATCAGCGAGCCGGTGCGGCGGGCATTGGCGCGGGCGGCCTTGTAGGCGGTGTAGGCGGCATTGGATTTGGGCGCGAGCGCGAGGTAGACCAGCGCGTTGGCCAGCGCCAGCTCGCCCTCGGGGGAGCCCAGCCGTTCGTAGGTCTGCCAGCTGTCGATGCAGATCGCCTGCGCCTGCGGGTCGGCGAGGCCGATGTCCTCGACCGCCATGCGGGTGATGCGGCGGGCGAGGAAGCGCGGGTCCTCGCCGGCCTCGAGCATCCGGGCGAACCAGTAGAGCGCCGCGTCCGGATCGGAGCCGCGCACGGATTTGTGCAGGGCCGAGATCAGGTTGTAGTGGCCGTCGCCGGACTTGTCGTATTGCGCCGCGCGCCGCATCAGCCGCCGGGTGAGCTGGGCCGTGTCGAGCCTCGCGTCGGTCTTCCACGCCATGACCTGCTCGATGAGGTTGAGCGCGGCGCGGCCGTCGCCGTCGGCCATTTCGAGCAGCGCCTCGCGCGCGGCGCCGTCGAGGGGCAGGGCGCGGCCGAGCTCCTTCTCGGCCCGCTGGGCGAGGCGTTCGAGGTCGGCGAGGGAGAGGCGCTCGAGCACCAGCACCTGCGCGCGGGACAGCAGCGCCGCGTTCAGCTCGAAGCTCGGGTTCTCGGTGGTGGCGCCCACCAGCAGGATGGTGCCGTCTTCCATGTGGGGCAGGAAGCCGTCCTGCTGCGCCTTGTTGAAGCGGTGGATCTCGTCGACGAAGAGCAGCGTGCCCTGGCCGTTGGTGCGGCGGTGCCGGGCCGCCTCGAAGACCTTGCGCAGCTCCGGCACGCCGGTGAAGATTGCGCTGATCTGGACGAAATGCAGGTCGGTGGCATCGGCGAGCAGCCGCGCGATGGTGGTCTTGCCGACCCCCGGCGGGCCCCAGAGCACGAGGCTCGAGAGCGCGCCCGAGGCCAGCATGATGCCGAGCGGCGCGTCGGGGCCGAGAAGCTGGCGCTGGCCGATCACCTCGTCGAGCGCCCGCGGCCGCAGCCGGTCGGCGAGCGGGCGCGGGGCCCGGTCCTCCGGTGGCGTGGCGTCGGGGCTGTCGAAGAGATCGGCCAAGGGCTCAGCTCCGGAACCGCAGCGACAGGCGCGAGCCGCCGCGTTGCGCATCCAGCTGCACCCGCGAGCCGGCGCGGTTCAGCAGCCGCGCCACGTCGCCGGGGGCCTCGACCGCCTTGCCGTTGATGCCGCGCAGGATGTCGCCCGCGCGCAGGCCGATGCGGGCGCCATAGGGGCCGGGGTCGGTGACCACCACGCCCTCGCCGCTGAGCGGCAGGTTCAGCTCGGCGCCGACGGCGGGGTTGATGCGGGCCAGCGCGAGGCCGGGCAGCAGGTCGCGCTCGCCGAGGGTGACGGCGTCGCGGGCGGGCAACTCGGGCGGGGCGATCATCTCGACCTCGGTCTCCTGCGGCGTGCCGTCGTGCAGGTAGCGGATCTTGGCGACGTGGCCGAGCCCCGCCACGGACATGCGGAACAGCATCTCGGGCGGGGTGTTCACCGCCTGCCCGTTGACCTCGAGCACCACGTCGCCGACCTCGATCCCGGCGGCGGCGAAGGGGCTCTGCGGGTGCAGCGCCGCGATCAGCACGCCGGAGGGCAGGGGCAGGCCGAGGCTCTCGGAGAGGTCGGCGTTCACCGGCTGGCCGGTCATCCCGGCCCAGGGGCGGGCGAAGCTCTCGTTGCCCTCGCGGGCCTGCTCGACGAATTCCGAGACCAGCGCCGAGGGGATGGCGAAGCCGATGCCCTCGGAGCCGCCGGAGCGCGTGAGGATCGAGGTGTTGACGCCGATCAGCCGGCCCTTCACGTCGATCAGCGCGCCGCCCGAGTTGCCGGGATTGATCGGTGCGTCGGTCTGGATGAAGTAGCCGCGGGCGTTGCCGGTGGCGGTGCCCGAGCGCGCCAGCCCCGAGACGATGCCCGAGGACACGGTCTGGCCGACGCCGAAGGGGTTGCCGATGGCCAGCACCAGCTCGCCCACCTCGACCGTGTCGCTGTCGCGCAGCGTCAGGTAGGGCATGTCGGAGGCGTTCTCGAGCTTGAGGATGGCGAGGTCGGCCTCTTCATCCCCGAGCAGCACCCTGGCGTCGTACTCGGCGCCGTTGTTCAGCACCACGCGGATGTCGGTGGCCTGACCGACCACGTGGTAGTTCGACACCACGATGCCGTCGTCGGAGAGGATCACGCCGGATCCGAGCGAGTTCTGCACCCGCTCGCGGCCGCCGCCGCCGAAGTCGCGGAACAGGTTGCCGAACAGCGGATCGCCGGCAAAGGGGCTGCGGGCCTGGACCACGCGGCGGGCGTAGATGTTCACCACCGCAGGCGTGGCCTGCTTTACGAGGGGGGCGAAACTGAGCGAGATCTCGGTCTGGCTCTGCGGCACCTGCGCTTCGGCAATGGCGGGCAGGGGGGCGAGGGCGGCGGTGGAAAGGGTCAGCGCGACAATGGCGTTGCGGAGCATGAACGGTCCTCCTGTGCCCCTGCGATATGCCCGCCTGCGGAAATGGAATCAAGGCGAGTGGCGGAACGTGCGCGTGAGCAGGCGCGTTGATCCCGTGAAGCCGGGTGCGGGCGGACGCCGTGACGGTGCCGCCGGGTCCCGCGACGCCACGAAAGGAGACCGAACCATGACAGAGCTGAAACAGGACACCTGGGTGGTGGTGACGGACAGCGAGAAGGCGCTGTTCCTGCGCAACCTGACCGATCACGAGAACCCCAACCTCGACCTGTTCGATGCCGAGGCGCAGGAGAACCCTTCGGACCGCGAGCAGGGGGCGAACCGTCCGGGGCGGATGAATGACGGGGGGATGGGGCAGCGTTCGGCGCTCGACGACACCGACTGGCACGAGCTCCAGAAAGAGCGCTTCGCGGCGGATCTTGCCGAGAAGCTCTATGCCGAGGCCCACCGCGGTGCCTTCGAGCGGCTGGTGCTCGTGGCCTCGCCCAAGGTGCTGGGCGACCTGCGGGCCGCTCTGCACAAGGAGGTGGCCGACAAGATCGTGGCCGAGATTCCGAAGACCCTGACCAACCACCCGGTCGCGGAGATCGAGGCCCTGGTGAAGAAGGAGCTGAAGGCGGCGTAAGCTGCCGGCCGCATGGCCTTTTCGCTTCGTCCGTCGACTGCGGTGAGGCCCACATGAAAAAGGCGCCGCGGGGGAGAACCCTGCGGCGCCTCGATACAGTCGCTCAGGCGAGGATTACTCCTCGTCAGCCACCTCGAGCGCGGCCAGGCGGGCCTTGTCGGCCGAACCCTTGGCATCGACGTCGCGGTCGACGAGCTCGATGATCGCCATCGGCGCCATGTCACCGTAACGGAAGCCGGCCTTGAGCACACGGCAGTAGCCGCCGTTGCGCTCGGTGTAGCGCGGGCCGAGAACTTCGAACAGCTTCGCGACGTGGATGTCCTGCTTCAGCTGGGCGGCGGCCTGACGGCGGGCGTGCACGTCGCCGCGCTTGCCGAGGGTGATGAGCTTGTCGATGACGCGCTTCAGTTCCTTGGCCTTGGGCAGGGTGGTCTTGATCTGCTCGTGCTCGATCAGCGAGCCGGCCATGTTTGCCCAGAGTGCCTTGCGGTGCTCGTGGGTGCGGTTGAGGCGGCGGTAGCCTTTTGCGTGACGCATGTTTCTTTACTCCATTTGCCCATCGTGGGGCGGTTTTGCTTTGTCAGGCGGTCCATGCGTGCGGACCACTCTCCTTGGGGCAGATGCCCGGTCGTCTGGGGCCTGAGCCCCGGATCCCCTTGCGGGGAGGAAAACGGGGCGCCCTCTCACTGCGCCCCGCCCCTTGTCTCGTCAGACCAGAGTCTCTTAAAACTGGTCTTCCAGTTTCTTCGCGAGATCCTCGATGTTGTCCGGCGGCCAGTCCTCGACGTCCATGCCGAGGTGCAGACCCATGGAGGACAGCACTTCCTTGATCTCGTTCAGCGACTTGCGGCCGAAGTTCGGAGTGCGGAGCATCTCGGCCTCGGTCTTCTGGATCAGGTCGCCGATGTAGACGATGTTGTCGTTCTTCAGGCAGTTGGCCGAACGCACCGACAGCTCGAGCTCGTCCACCTTCTTGAGAAGCAGCGGGTTGAACTCCAGCCCGTCGTCCTCGTCCTGGCGGCCGGCCGCTTCGGGCTCTTCGAAGTTCACGAAGATCGACAGCTGGTCCTGCAGGATGCGCGCCGCGAAGGCGATGGCATCGTCGGGGGTGACCGAACCGTCGGTCTCCACCTTCATGGTCAGCTTGTCGTAGTCGAGAACCTGGCCCTCACGGGTCGGCTGCACCTCGTAGGAGACGCGCTTGACCGGCGAGTAGATCGCGTCGATCGGAATCAGGCCGATGGGCGCGTCTTCGGGCTTGTTCTTGTCGGCAGAGACGTAGCCCTTGCCGGTGTTGACCGTCAGCTCCACGTAGAGATCGGCACCGTCGTCGAGGTGGCAGATCACGTGGTCCTTGTTCAGCACTTCGATGCCGGCGGATTCCGAGATGTCACCAGCGGTGACGACGCCCGGGCCCTTGGCGTTGATCGACAGGCGCTTCGGCCCCTCGACGTCCATGCGGAGAGAAACGCCCTTGAGGTTCAGGACGATATCGGTCACATCTTCGCGGACACCGGCGACGGACGAGAATTCGTGCAGCACGTTGTCGATCTGCACGCTGGTGATTGCCGCGCCCTGAAGGCTCGACAGCAGAATGCGGCGCAGCGCATTGCCCATCGTCAGACCAAAGCCGCGCTCGAGCGGTTCTGCGACAACGGTTGCCACCCGGGAGGGGTCGGCGCCGGGGCGAACCTCCAGCTGGGTCGGCTTGATGAGTTCAGCCCAGTTCTTGTGGATCATGCGTCCCTCCATTCCTGTCCGTGCCCCATGTCCAAAGGCTCAGACGCCCGAGGTTAAAATGACGTGAGGCGGGACCCCGCCGCATGGCAGGGCCCCACCTCGTAAGTGCGTAAGATCAGACGCGGCGGCGCTTCGGCGGACGGCAGCCGTTGTGCGCGATCGGCGTCACGTCACGGATCGACGTGATGTTGAAGCCGACGGCGGCAAGCGCGCGCAGAGCCGATTCACGGCCCGAGCCGGGGCCCTGGACTTCGACTTCCAGCGTTTTCACGCCGTGTTCCTGCGCCTTGCGGCCCGCGTCTTCGGCGGCCAGCTGAGCGGCGTAGGGGGTCGATTTCCGCGAACCCTTGAAGCCCATGGTGCCGGCGGACGACCAGGAGATCGCGTTGCCTTGCACATCCGAGATCAGGATCTTGGTGTTGTTGAACGACGAGTTAACATGCGCCACGCCAGCGGCGATGTTCTTGGAGACCTTCTTCTTGCCTCCGCGACGGGTATCACGTGCCATATCGGTGGGCCTCCCTTACTTCTTCTTGCCGGCGATGGGCTTTGCGGGGCCCTTGCGCGTACGAGCGTTGGTGTGGGTCCGCTGACCGCGGACGGGGAGGTTGCGACGGTGACGCAGGCCACGGTAGCAGCCGAGGTCCATCAGGCGCTTGACGTTCATCTGAACTTCGCGGCGCAGGTCGCCTTCGACGGTGTAGTTCGCGTCGATGTGCTCACGGATGGCGAGCACTTCCGCATCGGACAGCTCGTTCACGCGGCGCGAGGCTTCGATGTTCACGGCTTCGCAGATGGCCTGGGCCGAGGTGTGGCCGATACCGGTGATGTAGGTGAGTGCGATGGGCACCCGCTTGTTGGTCGGGATGTTGACGCCGGCAATACGTGCCAAGTCTCTGTTCCTTTCGTTGCGGTTCCGTAGTTCCAGAACCTTTTTTCACAACATGAGCCCAAAGCGCGATGCGCCTCGGGCTGTCCGCTGATGAGGTGGTCTGCAGATGGGTGAGACCCGCTCCGCAAAAACGATTCTCTGCTAGAGATGCGGGTGGGTAAGAGGATTCGCAACGAGCGTCAACCCTCAACCAGAGGTGTCCCGCTTCAGGGGGCATTTTTCCGCGCATGCGGGCGCGAAAGGCCACGCGGCCCTGAACCAAACCGGCTGCGACCGCGTTGTTCCGATTATATGATAACACAACTGCTATATACAAGCGCCTCGCGCTACCCACGCGGCCACCCGACGGATTTCCAGATCCTGGCGGAGGCTCTCGAGCGGAACACCCAGCTCGGGGTTACCGGCTACCTGCTGCGCGACTTCGCGAGCTTCTGCCAGGTTCTCGAGGGGCCGGATGCCTCTATCGACCTGCTGTTCTCAGAGATCTCCCGCGACACCCGGCACGACCGGGTCGTGGTCCGGATGCGGAGGCAGGTGACGGAGCGTGCCTTCCTCGGCTGGTCCATGGGCTACGCGAGCCTGTCTCCCAACGATGCCGAGTTCCTTGCCACCCGCTTTGCCGACGGGCGTGGCGGGGTGCTGCTGGCCTTCGACCGGGTGGGACGGATCGCCGCCACCGGCAGCTGAGCCGCGCCGGGGCAAGGGAGCACCAGCGCGCGCCGGGGCGCAAAAGAAAAGGCGGGCCGAGGGGCCCGCCTTTGCTGTCTGCGATGTCGCTGCAATCACTCGTCGAGCCGGGCGGCCAGCGCGGTCTTGACCTCGTCGATCTGACCCATGCCGTCGATCCGGGAATAGAGCCCCTTGGCATAGTAGTAGCCGACCAGCGGCGACGTCATCTTGTAGTAGGCCATCAGGCGGGTGCGCAGCGACTCTTCGTTGTCGTCGGCGCGGACCGGCTGGCCTGCGGCCTTGGCCTGCTCGGCGCGGTTGACGATGCGCGAAACCAGCGCCTCGTCGTCCACGCGCAGCTCGATCACCTTGTCGAGCTTCTGGCCCATCTCCTCGAGCAGGTCGCCGAGCGCGTCGGCCTGCTTCAGGGTCCGGGGGAAGCCGTCGAAGATGTAGCCGCGCGACGGGTCCGCCTCGAACTTCTCGCGGATCAGGCCGATGACGATCTCGTCGGTGACCAGCTCGCCGCGGGCCATGACCTCGGCAACCTTGTTGCCGAGCTCGCTGCCGCTGGCCTTGGCTTCGCGGAGCATGTCACCCGTCGACAGCTGGACCATGCCACGCTCTTCGACAAGAATCCCCGACTGAGTGCCTTTGCCGGCTCCGGGCGGTCCAAGAAGAATGATGTTCATCGACGAGCGGGTCCCCTGCGCTTGCTTCGTGTCTTACTCTTGCCGCGCAGCTGCGACTTCTGAATAAGACCTTCGTATTGATGTGCCAGCAGATGGCTCTGGATCTGCTGAATGGTGTCCATCGTGACGGATACCACAATGAGAACCGATGTCCCGCCGAAATAGAACGGAATGGCGAACTGAGAGCGCAGGATCTCGGGCATCAGGCAGACCGCGGCCAGGTAGGCCGAGCCAAGCACGAGGATCCGGTTCACCACGTATTCCAGGTGATCGGCGGTCTTCTTTCCCGGGCGGATGCCGGGGATGAAGCCGTTCTGGTTCTTGAGGTTGTCCGCCACCTCGTCCGGTTTGAACGAGACGTTGAACGTGTAGAAATAGGCGAAGAACACGATCATCGCGGCGAAGAACAGCAGGTAGAGCGGCTGTCCCGGCCCGAAGTAGGCGAGGATCGTGGACATCACCGGGCCGGTCGAACCCGCCTGGCTGAAGGTCGCGATGGTGGTCGGCAGCAGCAGCAGCGACGACGCGAAGATCGCCGGGATGACACCCGCCGGGTTGACCTTGACCGGCAGGTGCGACTGCTGGGCTTCGGTCATCTTCATGCCGACCTGGCGGCGCGGATACTGGATGGTGATCTTGCGAAGCGCGCGCTCCATGAAGACCACGAACATGATCACGAGGATCACCATCACGATGGCGCCAAGGATGATCGCGGGACTGATCGCACCGCTGCGGCCGCTGGCGAAGAACTGGGCCAGGGCGGCGGGGATCTCGGCCACGATGCCGACGAAGATGATCAGCGAGATGCCGTTGCCGATGCCGCGGGCGGTGATCTGCTCGCCCAGCCACATCAGGAACATGGTGCCGCCCACGAGGGTGATGACCACGGCGGCGCGGAAGTACCAGCCCGGATCATGGGCGAGATCGCCCGCCTCGAGAGAGACCGCGAGCCCGTAGGCCTGGAAGAGCGCCAGCGCCACCGTGCCGTAGCGGGTGTACTGGTTGATCTTCTTGCGGCCCTGCTCGCCCTCTTTCTTCAGCTGCTCCAGGAACGGCACCATGGCCGCGAGGAGCTGCACGATGATCGAGGCCGAGATGTAGGGCATGATGCCGAGGGCGAAGATGCCCATGCGGCCCAGTGCACCCCCGGTGAACATCGAGACCATGCCGCCGATGCCCTGGCCTGCCTGCTCCATGAAGTCACGAAGCGCAGCGCCGTCGATACCGGGGACGGGGATGTACGTGCCCAGCCGGTAGACGATCAGCAGGCCGAGGGTGAAGAGAATGCGGTTGCGAAGGTCAGTGGCCTTGCCCAGCGCCGCCCAGCTGGTGTTGGCGGCCATTTGTTCCACAGCGGATGCCATGCGGGTCCTCTCGAAGGCAGAACGCCGCCGGAAGCGCTTTCCGGCTCCGGCGGCGTTCGTGGAAAACGTGGGGTCCTATGTAAGCGGCTGTCTCACCGCTCACAACCCGCTTATTCGGCGGCTGCCGCCACCGCAACTTTCAGCGTACCACCCGCCTTTTCGACCGCCTCGACCGCCGATTTCGACGCGCCGGTGGTCTCGATGGTGAGGGCCGAGGTGACCTCGCCCTTCGCAAGGACGCGGATGCCGTCCAGCTTGCGGCGCACGAGGCCCGACGAGACCAGGGTCTCTTCGGTGATCGAGCCGGCTTCGAGCTTGCCCGCGTCGACGAACTTCTGGATCAGGCCGAGGTTGACGACAGCGTAGTCCTTGCGGTTCGGCTTGTTGAAGCCGCGCTTGGGCAGACGCTGGTAGAGCGGCATCTGGCCGCCTTCGTAGCCGTTGATGGCCACGCCCGAACGGGATTTCTGGCCCTTGATACCACGGCCACCCATCTTGCCCTTGCCCGAGCCCGGGCCGCGGCCGATGCGTTTCTTGGACCGGGTTGCGCCCGGATTGTCGCGCAGTTCGTTGAGTTTCATGTCGCTTCTCCATTGCCGGATGTGACCCCGAAGCGAACGGGCCAACCACGGCGTTTCTTGGTTTTCTGAATCGGTGGCGCAAAGCCACCGGGGGCCTATAGCGTCACATCACGCGCAAGGCAAGGCCCGCGCATGGCTCTCGTAACGCTGCCGGAGCCAGCAGAATCAGGTCTTGGGGGGCGGAAAGGGCGGCGCCGCAGGCGGTGACATCCGTCACCCTGCTCAGACGCGCGCCCCGGATGCACCCGGACGCGATCGCCGGGCACAGGGGCCGTTCAGTGCGGCGCGCTCAGTCGGCGCGTTTCTCGAGGGCGTCGAGGCGTGCCTTCAGCGCCTCGTTCTCCTCGCGGGCCTTCTGGGCCATGGCGCGGACGGCGTCGAATTCCTCGCGGGTGACGAAGTCGCGATCCGCCAGCCAGCGGTCGATCATCGACTTCATGGCGGTCTCGGCCTCTTCCTTTGCGCCCTGCGCCACGCCCATGGCGTTGGTCATGAGCTGCGAGATATCGTCGAAAACCTTGCTGCGGGTCTGCATGGTGACCTCCTGATGCGTTCTTGCCTCTATATGGAGAGCGTTGGCCCCGGGCTCAAGTCCGCGCGGGCCATGTTGACTTCCCCGCCAAAGCAATTGCACTCATGCGCCCATGAAAGCCGCCATTCCTTTCCCGCCGCTCTCGCCCGAGCTGTTCTCGATCTCGATCGGCAGTTTCGAATTCGCCCTGCGCTGGTACGCGCTGGCCTATATCGCCGGCATCCTGCTGGGCTGGAAACTTGCGGCGACAGCGCTGAAACGTGCGACGCTTTGGCGCGACGACCGCCCGCCGATGACGCCCGAGCAGCTCGAGCAGCTGATGACCTGGATCATCCTCGGCATCATCCTTGGCGGCCGGCTCGGCTTCGTGCTGTTCTACCAGCCGGGCTATTACCTGAGCCATCCGGCCGAGATCCTGATGATCTGGCACGGCGGCATGTCCTTCCATGGCGGCCTGATCGGGGTGATCGTCGCGGCGCTGACATTCTTCTCGCGCCATCGCATCCCGCTGCTGCCCGCCGCCGACACCGTGGCGCTGGCGGTTCCGCCGGGGCTGCTGCTGGGGCGGCTCGCCAATTTCGTCAACGCCGAGCTCTGGGGCCGGCCGACCGACCTGCCGTGGGGGGTGATCTTCCCGGGCGAGGCGGCGCAGGCCTGCGGGCAGGCGGTGGGCGAGCTCTGCGCGCGGCATCCCTCGCAGCTCTACGAGGCCGGGCTCGAGGGCATCCTGCTGGGCGGGCTGCTGATCTGGCTGGCCTTCGCGCGCGGTGCGCTGAAGACGCCGGGCGTCGTCGCGGGGCTGTTCTTCGCGGGCTACGGCGTCGCGCGCTTCCTGGTGGAGCTGGTGCGGCAGCCGGATGCGCAGTTCGTCTCGCCCGGCAACCCGCTTGGCCTTGCGTGGCACGTGAACGGCTGGGGGCTCACCATGGGGCAGATCCTGTCGCTGCCGATGATCCTCGTGGGGCTGGCGCTGCTGGTGGCGGCGCGGCGGCGGGCGTGACGGCATGACCCCGCTGGCCGAGATCCTGCACCGGCGCATCGCCGCCGAGGGCCCGATGAGCGTCGCGGAGTACATGACCGCCTGTCTCCTGCATCCGCAGCACGGCTATTACGCCACCCGCGACCCGCTGGGCGCGGCGGGCGATTTCACCACCGCCCCCGAGATCAGCCAGATGTTCGGCGAGCTGCTGGGGCTCTGCCTCGCGCAGTGCTGGATCGATCAGGGCCGGCCCGCGCCGTTCGTCCTGGCCGAGCTCGGGCCGGGACGGGGGACGCTGATGGCCGACGCGACCCGCGCCATGGGTGCTGTGCCGGGGATGCTCGAGGCGGCGCGGCTGCACCTCGTCGAGGCCTCGCCCACGCTGCGCGACGCCCAGCACCAGCGGCTGGCACCACTGATGCCGGTCTGGCACGAGAGCGTCGCCGACCTGCCCGAGGGGCCGCTCTTCCTGCTTGCCAACGAGTTCTTCGACGCGCTGCCCATCCGCCAGTTCCTGCGCGTGGGCGACGGCTGGGCCGAGCGCGTCGTGGGCGTGCAGGACGGCGCGCTGGCCTTCGGCCTGACCGAGCCGGTGGCGCTGGCGTCGCTCGAGTCGCGGCTTGCGGATACGCAGGAGGGCGACATGGTCGAGACCTGCGCCCCCGCCACCGGGATCGCCGCCGAGATCGGCCGCCGCATCGCCGAACACGGCGGCGCCGCGCTCATCGTCGACTACGGCAGCGACCAAAGTCTGGGCAACACGTTCCAGGCGGTCCGCCGCCACCGCAAGCTCGGGCCGCTCGACTGCCCGGGCGAGGCGGACCTCACCGCCCACGTGGATTTCGGCGCGCTCGCGCAGGCCGCGCCCTGTGCCAGCGCCCCGCTGGTGCCGCAGGGCATCTTCCTCGAACGGCTCGGAATCACCGATCGCGCGCGGGCCCTTGCCGCAAAGCTCGAAGGCCCGGCACTCGACAGCCACATCGCCGCACATCGCCGGTTGACGCACCCCGAGGAAATGGGTTCGCTGTTCAAGACACTGGGGTTCTTCCCCGAAAGCGCCACACCGCCGCCCGGACTTATGATATGACGCTTGAGATCATCACCTCGCAGGCCCTGACCCCCTTCCGGCACGGGTTCTTCACCCGACGAGGGGGCGCTTCCTCGGGAGTGTTCGCCGGTCTCAACTGCGGCAACGGCTCCTCGGACCAGTCCGAGATCGTCGCCATCAACCGCGCACGGGTGGCCGATGCGATGGAGGTGCCGGTCGCGCAGCTGATCAACGTGCACCAGACCCATTCCGCGCGCGTCGTGACCGTGTCGGGCCCGCATGAGGGGCCGGTGCCCGAAGCCGACGCGCTGGTCACCGCCACCCCCGGCGTGGCGCTCGCGGTGCTGACGGCGGACTGCCAGCCGGTGCTCTTCGGAGATCCCGAGGCCGGCGTCATCGGCGCGGCCCACGCGGGCTGGCGCGGGGCGCTGGACGGCGTGCTCGACGCCACGGTGTCGGCCATGGTGGCGCTCGGGGCCACGCCAGAGAACATCCAGGCGGTGATCGGCCCGTCGATCAGCCAGCGCGCCTACGAGGTCGGCCCCGAGTTCTTCGATGCCTTCATGGCCGAGGATCCGGTCAACGCCCGGTTCTTCGCCGGTGGCTCGGGCGACCGGCTGCACTTCGACCTGCCGGGATACGGGCTGCACCGCCTGCGCAGCGCCGGCGTCGAGGCGGAGTGGACGCGGCATTGCACCTATTCCGACCCGGAGCGCTTCTTCTCGTACCGCCGGTCGGTGCACGACAAGGAAGCCGACTACGGCCGTCTGATCTCGGTGATCCGGCTCTGACCCGGGACCCGGGATCGGGCCGGAAACAAAGGCGACCATTTTCCGAAATTGTCCGCTACGGGTCCAAAACGTGCCCCAATTCCTGCGCATCCTCGGGGCAGGACGCAGGGCGCACCTGCGGTCCGGCAAGGGTGTCCCGGCAGGTCCGAGACCGGATATGGGGAGCTGGCAATGAAGGCGCAGAGCCATTTCACAAGATCGCTGATCGATACCGGAGAGGCCGCGACAGGAGGTCGCCCGGCCTGCATGCGTCTTTGCCTGTCCCGACGAAAGAGCCCAGTGGTGCTCCTGTCGCTTGCCTGAGAACTGCACCTGATTCGCCGGCCCTCGGCGAATTGTGGCGAAACGGTTCGGTATTTTCCGACAATCCTAGACATCGGGCCGGACTGACCGGCCTCAATAGGTCAAATCCGGTTCAATTTTGACAGATCCTGCGCAGCCCGGCCTGTTGCGCGCCAACGAAGCCGCGAATGTCCTTCTGTCGTTGTTGGTGGGGCCAGCACGGATGTGACCGCCTCAAGAAAGGGGGATCACATGTCCAGCCTGCACCAGTCCTTCCGTCCCTCGGGCGATCCGGTTTCCGACAATGTCCATCGTGACACCGTTTCTCTCCGGGACGGGCGGCCGCGGCGCGCATCTTCTCTCATGCGCAAGTACGAGGCCGCCGCGTTGCTTCCCGATCTCACCCTCTCGTGCAAGAGCCACGTCGCGCCTGCCACCGCGCTCTTCGAGGGGGCAACCACCGCCTTCGCGCGCGGCACGCTGATTCCCACGGTGCGCGGACCCGTCGCCATCGAGGACCTGCTGCCGGGCGATTACGTGCAGAGCAGCGAGGGCGCGCAGCCGGTGACATGGATCGGCTCGACCTCCTACGTGCCGGGGGTCGCGAATGGCGAGACCACGGTCATGCAGCTGTCGCGGATCACCGCCGACGCCTTCGGGCCGACACGGCCGCAGGCGGACGTGCTGGTGGGGCCTGCCGCGCGCATGGTGCTGCGCCGCAGCCGCCTGAAATCGCTGATCGGGCAGGAGCGGGTGCTGGTGCCGGTCGCGGATTTCGCCGACGGTGACCGCATCGTGCAGGTCACGCCGGCGTCCCCGGTGCAGCTCTTTCACCTGATGCTCGGACGGCACGGCACGATCCGGGTGGGCGGGATCGAGATGGAGACCTATCACCCGGGCAAGACCGTCACCCGCGGCCTCGGCGAGCCCATGCGGGCGCTGTTCCTGTCGATGTTCCCGAACATCGGGATGATGCATGATTTCGGCGAGCTGACGATGACGCGCACGACCCGTGACGTGATCGAGGGGCTCGTCACCGCCTGAATCGTGCTGCCTGAAAGGGTGTTGCCCGAGACCTGCGCCCGGCGGTCAGGCGCTGCGGTTCAGCCGTTCCTCGAGCACGTCGAAGGGCACGCCCGGCTCGTCCTTGGCGCCGCGGATCACCAGCGAGGTCTTCACCGAGCCGACGTTGGGCGCGGTCAGCAGCTCGCCGGTCAGGAAGCTCTGGAAGGTCGAGAGGTCCGGTGCCACGCATTTCAGGATGAAGTCGACCTCGCCGTTCAGCATGTGGCACTCGCGCACGAGCGGCCAGGCGCGGCAGCGGTCCTCGAAGGCGCGCAGGTCGATCTCGGCCTGGCTCTGGAGACCGACGCTGACGAAGACCTGAACCTCGAATCCCAGCTCGCGCGGGTCGACCTCGGCGTGGTAGCCGCGGATGAACCCCTGCTCCTCGAGCGTGCGCACACGGCGCAAACAGGGCGGCGCGGAAATGCCCACGCGCTTGGCAAGTTCGACGTTGGTCATACGACCGTCGGCTTGCAGTTCGGCCAGAATCTTTCTGTCGATGGGATCAAGCCGGTTCCCGGGCATCCTTCAGTCCTCACGTGAATTCGCGATTGTTATACCACCCCGCACGGGCGGCGCAATAAAGTTTCGTTTTCGCGAAAGATTGTTAATGATTTGCGACCTGAATCGCATGGTTCTGCCCGGGGTTTGCGCAGGCGGCCCACATGTCTATATGCATGGACCAAACCGAATGCCACAGCTTCCGAGGCGCCTCCCATGTCCGACACACGCCATACCAAGGTTCTCATCATCGGCTCCGGCCCCGCGGGCTACACCGCCGGCGTCTACGCGTCGCGCGCAATGCTCGAGCCGATCCTCGTGCAGGGGCTCGAGCCCGGCGGCCAGCTGACCACCACCACCGAGGTCGAGAACTGGCCCGGCCACACCGAGATCCAGGGCCCCGACCTGATGGTCAACATGGAGGCCCACGCCCGCGCCATGGGCACCGAGATCATCTCGGACATCATCACCTCGCTCGAGCTCGACAAGCGGCCCTTCGTGGCGCATGGCGACAGCGGCACGACCTACACCGCCGACGCGGTGATCCTTGCCACCGGCGCCCGCGCCAAGTGGCTGGGGCTCGAGTCGGAAGAGGCGTTCAAGGGCTTCGGCGTCTCCGCCTGCGCGACCTGTGACGGGTTCTTCTACCGCGGGCAGGAGATCGTCGTGGTGGGCGGCGGCAACACCGCCGTCGAAGAGGCGCTCTTCCTCACCAACTTCGCCAGCAAGGTGACGCTGATCCACCGCCGCGACGAGCTGCGCGCCGAGAAGATCCTGCAGGACCGCCTGATGAAGCACGAGAAGATCGTGCCGCTCTGGCATCATGCGCTCGAGGAAGTCGTGGGCGAGGACAGCCCCAAGGGCGTGACCGCGGTCCGTGCCAAGGACGTCCGCACCGGCGAGATCACCGAGATCCCCTGCAAGGGGGTGTTCATCGCCATCGGCCACGCCCCGGCCAGCGAGCTGGTCAAGGACGTGCTCGAGACCCACATGGGCGGTTACGTGAAGACCCAGCCCGACAGCACCGCGACCTCGATCCCCGGCGTCTTCGCCGCGGGCGACCTGACCGACCACAAGTACCGCCAGGCGGTGACCTCGGCGGGCATGGGTTGCATGGCCGCGCTCGAGGCCGAGCGCTGGCTGGCCGAGCAGGGCATCGACGAGGGCAAGGACGAGTCCCTGCCGCTCGGTTACGGCGCCGAGGTGCCGGCCGAGGGCTGATCTCGCGCCAATCTGGTTCAGGGAAGGGGGCGTGCCGATGGCGCGCCCCTTTCGCGTTCGGGCGCGCGCGACCTGATAGTGCGTGATTTCCCGGCAACCGGGCGTTGCAAAAGAATCACGTCGGCGGGAATCCCCCGGATCGGCCAGTTAGGGCTTTCTCTGTCCGGTCATCCGTGTAATGCGTTCAGCCGTGAACACACTTTGAGTCGCACGTCATGCCCGCACCTGGTGCAAAACCGATTACCGATGAGGAAGGTCCCCTGTTTCACCTTCTGCGCCAGGTCGACCTGGCGCCGGAAGCGTCGCAGCGGGACATCGCATCGGCCATCGGGGTCTCCCTCGGGCGGCTCAACGCGCAGCTGCGAGCGGCTGCCGAAGCTGGGTTCATCAAAGTGAGCGAGCGTGTGGGGCCGGACCGGCGCCAGAGGTTCGCCTACACGCTGACCTCGCGCGGAGCGGCTGAAAAAGCCAGACTCACCGACCGTTTCCTCGCGCGGAAATTCCTGGAGTACCAGGCCCTTCACGCAGAGCTGACCGGAACCGGCAGCCCCTACGTCCCCTCCACTAACAGGACAAGTCTGATGCAGAACTACCTTGCTCCCATCCCCGAGCTGTTCGTCTCGTACGACAGCGCGCAGAAGCTCAAGGTCGAGGCGGCCGAGCTGACCTCGCACGACCTGACCCCGCGCCAGATCTGCGACCTCGAGCTGCTCATGAACGGTGGCTTCTACCCGCTCAAAGGGTTCCTGTCCGAGGCGGATTACGACGGTGTCGTCGACGACATGCGCCTGGCAGACGGCACCCTGTGGCCGATGCCGATCACCCTCGACGTCAAGGAAGACTTCGCCGACAAGATCGAGATCGGCCAGGACATCGCGCTGCGTGACCAGGAAGGCGTGATCCTCGCGACCATGACCGTCACCGACAAGTGGGAGCCGAACAAGGCGAAGGAAGCCGAGAAGGTCTTCGGTGCCGACGACGACGCGCACCCCGCCGTCAACTACCTGCACAACACCGCCGGCAAGATCTACCTCGGCGGCCCGGTGACCGGCATCCAGCAGCCGGTGCACTACGACTTCCGCGCCCGTCGCGACACCCCGAACGAGCTGCGCGCCTATTTCCGCAAGCTCGGCTGGCGCAAGGTCGTGGCGTTCCAGACCCGGAACCCGCTGCACCGCGCCCACCAGGAACTGACCTTCCGCGCCGCCCGTGAATCGCAGGCCAACCTGCTGATCCACCCGGTCGTCGGCATGACCAAGCCCGGCGACGTCGACCACTTCACCCGCGTGCGCTGCTACGAGGCGGTTCTCGACAAGTACCCGGCATCGACCACCACCATGTCGCTGCTGCCGCTCGCCATGCGCATGGCCGGCCCCCGCGAGGCGGTCTGGCACGGCCTGATCCGCAAGAACTACGGCGTGACGCACTTCATCGTCGGCCGTGACCACGCGGGCCCTGGCAAGAACTCCGCCGGCGAGGATTTCTACGGCCCCTACGACGCGCAGGAGCTCTTCAAGCAGCACGAAGAGGAAATGGGCATCGAAATGGTGCCGTTCAAACACATGGTCTATGTGGAAGAGCGCGCCCAGTACGAGCCCAACGACGAGATCCTCGACAAGGACAAGGTCACCATCCTGAACATCTCCGGCACCGAACTGCGCCGCCGTCTTCAGGAAGGCCTCGAGATCCCCGAGTGGTTCTCGTTCCCCGAGGTGGTCTCCGAGCTGCGCCGCACCAAGCCGCCGCGCTCCAAGCAGGGCTTCACCGTGTTCTTCACCGGCTTCTCGGGCTCGGGCAAGTCGACCATCGCCAACGCTCTGATGACCAAGCTCATGGAGATGGGCGGCCGCCCGGTGACGCTGCTCGACGGCGACATCGTCCGGAAGAACCTGTCCTCCGAGCTCGGCTTCTCGAAAGAGCACCGTGACCTCAACATCCGCCGCATCGGCTACGTGGCGTCCGAGATCACCAAGAACGGCGGCATCGCGATCTGCGCGCCCATCGCGCCCTACGCGACCACCCGTCGTGCCGTGCGCGAGGACATCGAGCAGTTCGGCGCCTTCATCGAGGTCCACGTCGCGACCACGATCGAGGAATGCGAGCGTCGTGACCGCAAGGGTCTCTACAAGCTGGCACGCGAGGGCAAGATCAAGGAATTCACCGGGATCTCTGACCCCTATGACGTTCCCGCCAACCCCGAGCTGCGCGTCGAGACCGAAGGCACCGATGTCGACAACTGCGCACATCAGGTGATCCTGAAGCTCGAGAGCATGGGCCTGATCGCGGGCCACTGAGCCCCGACATCCCTCAGGTAAGCAAAGGGCGTCCGCGACAGCGGGCGCCCTTTTCGCCTGCCGGGTCTGCGTGCTGCGTTTGCGGGCCGGGTCTGCGTGCTGCGTCTGCGTGCCGGGGGCGGGGGAGATCAGAAGCTCAGGCGGAAGTTCGAGGTCAGCGCGACCGGCAGGGTCGGGTCGAAGACGTGGCTGCCGTCAATCTGCAGCGTCAGCGACCGCTTCTTGTGCGACCACTGGAAGCCGGTTGCGAAGCGCGGCGTGCTGTAGTCGCCGAAGCTCGAGTCGTTGCGCCAGTAGCCCTGGGTCACGCCGACGTCGAAATAGGGCTTGAAGTGCCCGTCCGGGTTCAGCGTCGCCCGGGCCGAGATGCTGGAATAGAGGTTCGAGATTTCGAACCCGTCGAGGCTGCCCGCGCTCGGGGTGAACTGGTGCGACATCGACAGCGCCGCCGACGAGCTCATCTTGATGCCGCCGATCCGGTCCGAGAGCGTGGCCTTGGTGCCGCCGCCCACGCGCATCGCCCGGGTGCTGCCGCCCGAGTAGCGGTAGACCGGCTGGGCCACGTTCATCCAGCTCTTGAGCTTCAGCTTGTCGCCGATCCGGGTCTTCAGGTACGGCCCGAACGAGAAGCTCCGGCTCTCGATCTCGCGCCCGGTGTCGAGGTTGGCCTTGGCGAAGCCCGCGGAAAAGCCCAGCCGGCTGTGCTGCAGCAGCGGGAAATCGTAGCCCATCATCAGGCGCGTGGCGACGCCCGAGGGATCGTCGTGGTATTCCCGTACGCTCAGCGCCGCCCAGCCCCGCGCCATGCTCTCGCGCGAACGCGAGGCGAGGTAGAGCCCGTTGCCATAGAGGTTCACGTGCCCGAAGCCGTCCATCACGTTGCCAAGCGCGGCCTCGTGCGCGGTGATGTCGGCGCTCAGCGTGGTCGAGGCGCCGAGCTTGAGCGCGTCGCGCAGGTCGGCATCGTCCGCCGCGGTCTGGACCGGCAGCAGAAGCAGGGCGATGACAAGATGTATTCTTCCAGACAACACGTGCATGGCAGCGGGTCCGCTCTGCGGATCGGGGCAAGTCGGTTCAGAACTCCGGGGGGACAGGTCTTGGCGTCGCCCGCATCGGATGAGGCCCGGTTACCCGCGCAGACTGCTCACATCAAATCACGAATCCGGTCCGGGAGGCGTATTCCCGGGGATTTCCCGCTTCCGTAGCGTCAGTTGCCGAACGAGGCGGCAGCGGCGCCGACCGTCGCGGCAGTGGCGGGATAGGGGCTCAGCCCAGCGAAACCAGAAGCTCCGCGACCTTGCGGGTGTCGTACTTGTCCTGATCGGTCTGGCGCAGCGGCAGGCGGTGGCAGGGGATGCCGAAGCGGGCGGTGACCTCGGCGCAGGCTTCCTCGCTCTGCGAGCGGTCGCAGAGCACGTGGGTCAGCAGCTGCCCGGCAGGGATCTTCCTGCCCGCATCCGCCAGCAGCGGCGCCAGCAGTGCCTGCACCTGATCGGCAAGCCCGTGGCCCAATGCCTCTGGATCGACGCCGAGGCTGGGCAGGAACACCTTGGGCACGTGCCGCGCGGCGATCGCCTTGCCCACGCCGGCGGGCAGCAGGTTGGCGATCACGCTCGAATAGAGGCTCCCCGGCGGGTAGCAGATCACGTCCGACTGGGCGATGAGCTTGCGGTTGCGCTTGGGCAGCGGCACGTCGCCGGGCGCCAGCTCCTGCCTGCCGTCGCTCAGGAACAGGCGGGCGATGGGGCTGTCGATGGGCGCGGATTCCTTGCCGCTGATCTGGCGCTGGCCGACGATCACCCGCCCGTCCGAAAGCTCGACCCCCAGCTGCAGCGTCTCGTCGACCACGGCGCGCACGGTGCCGCGCACGTCGACCATCTTGGACATCAGGAACAGCACCGGCTCCAGCGCCCGGCCGTTGCTCAGGTAGCCCCCGGCGAGGATCAGGTTGCCGATGCTGGCGTTGCGGTAGTCGAAGCCGCGCGGCACCTCGGCGGCGAAGCTCTCGAGCAGGGTGCGGATCAGCATCCGCATGGGCTTGGCGACGGCCGAGATCAGCGGGTGATTGCCCTCGATCATCGCCGCGACCTCGGCGCGCAGCTCCTCCTGCGGGGCGGTGCGCGACAGGCGGTGGCTGAAGAGCGCGTAGATGTCGGGCTGGCCCAGCACCGTCTCGTCCGCCAGCGCCATCAGCCGGCTGCGCAGGTCGCCGACCGCGGGCATGTCAAAGGCCTCGCGCAGGATCTGCGAGCTGCCGCCGCTGTCGAAGGGCGTGATCAGGTGGATCGAGTTGAAGGTATAGGTCTTGAGCTGCCGCGAGATGCCGTTCAGCGCGCTGCCGCCGCTGAAGAACAGCACGCGTGGGCCAAGGTGCGGGGCGCTTGCGGCGCGCGACACGCGCAGGGCGTCGGGCAGGCTGATCTCGCGCTCAATCCGGATATCGGTCATCACTGTCTCGTCGGGCCTGTCGTCGGGCCTGTCGTCGGGGATGCCGAAAGCGACAGCCATTCTGCCTTTAAACTGTTATAGTCTTCGGAGCATAAGGCCTCATGATCGAAGACCTCTCCATCCGCCCGACAGTTCGCGCTGTCATCCTCAAGGGACCTCTCGTGCTCGTCCAAGTCAAGCCGAGACCGGACGGCCAGCGCGACATGTCGCTTCCCTGCGGGCGGCAGGAGCGCGGCGAGACGATGCAGGAATGCGTGGCCCGCGAATGCCGCGAAGAGATCGGGGTGGCGCCCGTGCCGCGCGACATCCTCTTCGTGGCGGACGTGTTCCGCGTCAGCGGCGACAAGCGCCGCCAGCTGACCGAGAGGCTGTTCCGGGGCGAGGTGCCCGACGATCACGAGCCGCGGCCGGGCACCCGGCCCGACAAGCGCCAGATCGCCACCGCCTGGGCCGACCCGGCCGAGTCCGGCGCGCTGTTCCGGCGCTGCCCTGACCTGCGCCGATGCGCCGGTCTGCCTGGGGGCGTTGCGCCGTGAAACGTCCTGAGGCGGTCGACGAGAACCTCTCCTTCCTCTTCGCCGAACTCGACGGGCAGCTCGCGAAGCTCATCGGCTATTTCGGCGCGCCCGGGCCCGACGCGGCGCAGGCGCTGATCCAGCGGGCGGGCTATTCGCAGACCCTCGCCGCGCGGGTCCGCAAGGCCTGTCTCGCGGGGATGCTCAAGGGCAAGCGCAGCGCCGCGCGCGAGCTGCAGTTGCAGGGGATCGAGGGCATCGCGCGCAACCTCGACCTTGTGTCGCGGCTGGGGCGCCGCTCGGTGCAGCACGCCGAGAACGTGCAGCGCACAAAGCTCCTGCGCGCCGACACCTACCTCAAGCCGCTCAGGCAGGTGCGCAAGTCGGTGGCCCGCGCGCAGGAGGCGCTGCAGTCGGGCGACAGCCGCCTCGCCGTGCAGATCGGCCGGACCCGCACCGATCTGGGCGTCTTCCACGACCAGCTCTTCCGGACCTACACGCGGGACATGCAGGGGACCCGGCACACCGAGGAACTCGCGCACGGGCTTCTGGCGCTGAACGAGGTCTACCGGATGGGCGAGGCGCTGGAGGCGATCAGCGAGGCGATCCTGTCGATCAACATCGGCCAGACCGTGCAGTTCGAGCGCTACTTCACCCTGCGCAGCGTGCTGGCGGGCGTGGGCAAGGAGGACGAGGAGATCCGGCTGCAGCCGCTGGCCGAGACCCGGTCCGGCAGCGCGATCTCGAGCGTCAGCATGCGCGACGCCGAGGGACGCCCGGTGGACGCGGTGTTCAAGGACGGCGACCGGCGCAAGGTCAAGGAAGAGCGGGTGGGGGTGAAGAGCTGGAACTCGGTCTACCCCGGGCTTGCGCCGCGGATCCTGTCCTACGAGAAACGCGGCGAGTCCGCCGCGCTGTTGATCGAGCATCTCGACGGCGAGACCTTCGAGGACATCGTGCTGGGCGGCTCCGAGGCGCGGCTGGCCGAGGCGCAGAAGGCGCTGCACGCCACGGTGCGCGACATCTGGCGCCGGACCCGCACCGAAGAGCCCGCCGAGATGAAGGCCATGGACCAGCTCGGCAAGCGGCTGCCCGACGTCTACCGGCTGCACCCGAGGTTCGAGACCGGCACGCAGCGCCTGCAGGGGCTGAAGATCGACAGTTTCGATTCGCTGGTCGCCGCTGCCGCCCGGCGCGAGGCCCGGTTGCGCGCGCCATTCTCGGTCTACATCCACGGCGATTTCAACCTCGACAACGTGATCTACGACCCGGTCGAGAAGAAGGTGCGCTTCATCGACCTGCACCGCTCGCGCTACATGGATTACGTGCAGGACGTGACGGTGTTCATGGTCTCGAACTACCGCCTGCAGGTGCTCGACGCGGGCGTCCGTGCCCGCATCGCCAGCGTCGCCGTCGACATGCACGACATGGCCGCCAAGTTCGCGCGGCGGCAGAAGGACCCGAATTTCGAGTACCGCCTTGCGCTGGGCCTCGCCCGGTCCTTCGCGAGCTCGACCCGGTTCATCGTCGACAAGGACCACGCGCGCCGGATGATGCTGCGTGCCCGCTACATTCTCGAAACCGCGCTGGCCGTGCCCGAGGGCAGGGAGACGCGGCTTCGCCTGCCCATAAGGATGCTGTTCAGTGACTGAGAAGATCGGGGTGATCGGCACCCCCGGAAAATGGTCGACCGAGGCGCTCGCCGATGCGCTCGAGGCCCGCACAGGCTATCGCCAGGTGATCGACATGGCGCGCGTGACGCTGGATCTCGAGACCCGTGCGCTGGTCTGCGACGGCGTGGATCTCTGCGGGCTCGACGGGCTCGTGGTGAAGAAGATCGCCGAGACCTACAGCCCCGACGCGCTCGACCGGCTCGAGATGCTGCGGGTGGCCGAGGCGATGGGTGTGAAGATCTTCAGCCCGGCGACCGCCATCCTGCGGCTGATGGACCGGCTCGCCTGCACCGTGACGCTGGTCAATGCAAAGGTGCCGATGCCGCCCACCACCATCACCGAGGACGTGACGGCCGCCCGGGCAGCGCTCGACCGCTATGGCTCGGCGGTGTTCAAGCCGCTGTTCTCGACCAAGGCCCGCGGCATGGTGCTGCTCGATGCGGACGCGCCCGATGCCGAGGCGCAGATCGCCGCGTTCAAGGCCGCCAACCCGGTCATGTACCTGCAGAAGAAGGCCGATCTCTCGGGGCATGACCTCGGCATGGTCTTCCTCGGCGGTGCGTATCTCTGCACCTACGCCCGGGTGAGCCAGACCGGCAGCTGGAACACCACCATCCACTCGGGTGGCAGGTATGCGGCCTTCGAGCCCGACGCCGCGCTGATCGAGCTCGGGCGGCGGGCGCAGGCGCCCTTCGGGCTGACCTTCACCACGGTCGACATCGCGCTGACGCCGGACGGTCCCATCGTCTTCGAGGTCTCGGCCTTCGGCGGCTATCGCGGCGCGCTCGAGGGCTGCGGCATCGACGCGGCGGCGCTGGTGGCGGAACACGTGCACGAGGCGGTGACCGCATGAGCGCGGCGCGTGACATTCTGGCGGGGCTCGACCTCGCCGCGGCCCGCGCCGCCGAGCCGTTCCATCTCGCCGTGGGCCACATCGGCGTCACCGTCCACGCCCCGACCTCGCTGCGTGCCGAGCTGGTGAGCTATTTCGCCGACGTGCTGACCGACGTGCCGGGCGGGATCGTGGTCGAGCTGCTGCCCGGACAGGCGCTGACGTATGAGCCCGCGTGGTCGGACTGGCTGCGCGAGGGCGGCAAGAGCGGCCGCAAGGACGCGATCCATGATCTCGACGACGGCCGGCTTGTGCGCAAGGTGCGCAGCGGCGTGACCTTCCTGCAGGCGCCGGGGCTGGCGGTGGCCTTCGGGCCGCTCGGCGACAACGTCAGCACGGTGATCAACTTCATCAACACCCAGATCCTCAGCACCTGCCTGCGCGAGGGCTGGCAGCTCTGCCACGCCGCCGCGGTGACGGGGCAGGGGCGCACGCTGGCGATCTCGGGCCTCTCGGGCGGCGGCAAGTCGACCTCGATGCTGCGGATGATGGACATCGACGGCACTGCCTTCGTCTCGAACGACCGGGTGCTGGTGAAGGGCGGGGCGCCTGCGCAGGCGCAGGGCATCCCCAAGCAGCCGCGCATCAACCCCGGCACCATCCTCGGCAACCCGCGCCTGCACGGGCTCATCGCGCCCGAGCGCCGGGCCGAGCTTCTGGCGATGCCTGCCGATGCGCTCTGGTCGCTCGAGGAGAAGCACGACCTGATCGTCTCCGAGATCTACGGGCCGGGCCGGGTGCAATACGCCGCGCCGCTCACCGATTTCTGGGTGCTGAACTGGCAGCGCGACGCGACACGGCCCACGCGGGTGACCGAGGTGACGCTCGACGACCGCCCCGACCTGCTGGCCGCGATCATGAAAAGCCCCGGGCCGTTCTACCAGCGCCCCGATGGCAGTTTCGAGCCCAACGGCGCCTCGCCGGTGCCGGGGCCCTATCTCGAGGCGCTGCGTGGCGTGCGCGTGTCCGAGGTCTCGGGCCGCGTCGACTTCGACGTGCTCGCGGCCGAGGGGCGGCGGATCTTCGATGGCTGAGAGCTACCACGCCATCGTCCGCCACGGCGCCTACCGCCAGCGCCCCGGCGCGCCCTCGGCCCGCCAGCCCTTTGCGCTGAGCGACGAGGGGCTGCGACAGGCGTCGGACTGCGGCGACGCGTTGGCCGGGATGCTGGCAGAGCACGGGCTTTCGCTCGATCCCGTCGTCCACGCCTCGCGCCAGCTCAGGGCATGGCAGACCGCCTCGGGCATCGCCGAGCGGCTGCGGGCGCATGGCCACCGGGTCGACGAGATCCGCGAGACCTCGGCGCTGGCCGAGCGTGGCCTCGGCTCTGTGGCGAACCTCACGGTGGCCGAGATCGAGGCGGTGCTGGCCGAGGATCCGCGCTTCGGCGCGCCTCCGCTGGGCTGGAAGTCGGACAGCGATTACCGCCTGCCGCTGGAAGGGGCCGAGAGCCTTTCCGAAGCGGGCGCGCGCGTCGCGGGCCACCTGCAGGCCGCGGCCGATGCGGCGAGGGGCGGCACGCTGACCGTGCACGTGGGCCACGGCGCCTCGTTCCGGCATGCCTGCGCGCAGCTCGGCATCCTGCGACGGGACGAGGTCGCCGGGCTCTCGATGTTCCACGCCCGCGCGTTACTTCTCTGTTACAGGGGCCATGGTAGATGGTCCCACGTCGCCGGGACGTGGAAGATCAGGGCCCCCAAGGACGAGCCCGTCGACTAGCCCGGCCCGCACGAAGAGGGCCCTGCATTGGAACACGTCAGCCATTGGAGCGGTCACGCGGCGGACCTTCTGCCGCCGGTCCATGATCCCCACGGCCAGCTTGCCGACCTGCCCCGGGACATCGCCCCGTGGCCCGGTGCCAGTGCCCAGCCGCAGATCTCGGCCTGCCTCGAACGGGCCCGCAGCAACGGCGGCTGGCAGTGGCCCGAGCGGCCGGTGATCTTCGTCTCCGACGCCCATGCCGATGCCGAGGGCTTCCTGCGCTCGCTCGTCGCCGCCGGGGTGATCCGGCGCGAGGCGGAGGGCTTTTCCCTCACCGGGTTCGGGCGCAGCGCGCGCATCATCGTGGGCGGCGACAGCCTCGACAAGGGGCCGAGCAACCTCGACCTGCTGGATGCGCTGGCGGCGCTGCGCGCGTCGGGGGCCGAGCTCGACATCCTCGCGGGCAACCACGACCTGCGGATGCGCATGGCGGTGGATGCGGTGCGCGGCCCGCGCAACGCCCTGCGCGAGCACCTCTTCGTGCGCATGGGCCGCAAGATCCTGCCCGCCCTGCGCGAGGTCTTCGAGCGTTTCGTCACCGGCGCCGAGATTGACGCCCTGCCCGACGAGGCCGCCTGCGCCGCGCGCCTTACACCGGGCCCCGGCTGGGACCTGCGCTTTGCCGAGGCCGCGCGCGACCAGCTGCGTGCATCGGCCATCGCCAAGGAAATCACCAAGCTCGACGAGAAGCTCGCCAAGTTCGACCGCGAGCGCGCCAAGGTCGGCATGACCCACCGCGAACTGCTGGCCGCGGTGCTGAAATGCCACGAGGTCTTCTTCGTGCCCGGTGGCCCCTACGCGTGGTTCTACGAGGAGATGGAGGTGGTCGCCCGCAGTGGCTCGCTGCTCTTCGTGCACGCAGGTCTCTGCGACAGCATGTGCCGCCTGCTGGTCAGCGGCGGCCCCGACGCGGTGAACGCGCGCTACCGGGCCGAGGCCGAGCAGGCCTCGCTCGGGTTCTACTTCGGGCCGCTCGCCAACCTCGTGCGCACCAAGTACCGGCCCTCGGATTGCGAGCTGACGCAGACGGGCGTCGACCTGCTGACGCGCGACGGGCTGCACATGATCGTGCAGGGCCACGTCAACAGCAACACCGGCCAGTCCCTCCGCGCCAAGTGCGGGCTGCTGCATCTCGAGGGCGACGTCACGCTCGACCGCGCGTCGCGGCGGCTCGAGGGGCTGGACGGGATCGGCGCCGGGGCAACCTTGATCTTTCCGTCCGGGGATGTGATCGGTCTGAGCAGGGACTACCCGATGGCCAAGCATTTCGCCCCGGGGCGCCTCGCGTAGATCCGGCCGCATCGATCCGAAGGAGGTTGCACATGGGCGGCTCTAACTCACGTTTCACCCACGAGTCGCTGCAGGACGCGAAGACGATCAAGACGCTGCTCTCGTCGCTGTCCAAGGGCTTTTCCAAGGGCCGGATGACGCTGGGCGACGACGATGACGAGCTGGTGCTCGACACTGGCGGCCTGATGAACGTGCGGATCAAGGCGGAACGCGAGGATGGCCGCTGCGTCTTCAGCCTGCGGGTGTCCTGGGCCGATCCGAGCGAGACCGCCTCGCCCAAGGGGCAGCCCCGCATCGAGGGCTGAGGCGCCACCGACCAGCTTGAGCGGACGCGGGGCGGTGCCCTGCGCGCCCAGGTCGGGGGGCGCATCGGGGCAGGCTTCTGCAATCTCTAAAATTGAAACTCCATTTACGGTTTCTTCCCCTTGTGGTAGATTTCCCCTATAGCGTGTACTTTTTTCATTCCTTGAGTCATTTGACCTGATTTTTGAACACTTCAGTCCTTCTTACGCTCCGGCCTCGGCCTGCGTATGAAATTGGAGTTCGCGAAATGGATTTCGAAGCCGCACGTCCGCGCAGGCTCTGCCGCGCCATTTCCGGCGCGTTACCTGTATCTTGCGCCGTCCTCACACCTCTCCATAGGTGCCCTGATGTCAGGCCGTCCGCTCCCAGGTGCGCGCGCCGCGCGGGAGGTGCGACATGGCAGATGTAATTCCACTTCGCATCGGCGGCTACGAGGTCGCCTTGCGCCAGAGCGCCACGCAGGTCGCCGTGTCCCCCGCGCCCGGCCGTGCGCGCAGTCTCGAGTCCACGCTGCAGAGCCTCGGCACCCGCAAGGCCACCGAGCGGCGCGGTCGCCTCGGCCGCTTCGAGATCGTCGATATGCGCATGCCCGAAGTCGAGGCCGCGGCTGAGATCTCGGCGCTCGGCCGGTCCCGCGACGTGCGCGAGAGCGTCTCGGTCTATCACACCTCGGATGACGAGGTGCCCTTCGTGCCCGAGGGGACGCTGTTCCTGCGCTTCGAGCCCGATGCAGATGCCGATGCCATCACCGACGTGATCCTGCGCTACGATCTCGAGCTGGTCTCGGCCTCGGGCGGCTTCCACACCGTGCGGACCTTCACCCGCGACGGGGTGCGGCTCGCGGCGGATTTGCAGGCCGAGCCCGCCGTCGCGCTGGCCGAGCCGGACCTGATCACGCCGCGCAACCTGCTCTCCTTCCTGCCGAGCGACGCCATGCTTGAGCGGCAGTGGCATCTCGAGAACCGGGGCGAGATCGATGGCAACGCGGCGGGGCTCAAGGCCGGGGCCGATGCCCGTGTCGTCGCGGCCTGGCGCCGGCTGGGGAGCCTTGGCTCGTCCGAGACGGTGATCGCGGTGATCGACGACGGGTTCGACCTCACGCATCCGGATCTGGCGGGCAAGTCGGTCGATCCCCGCGACTTCATCCGCGGCACCGCCGATGTCACGCCCGAGCCCGACCTCCTCGACCAGCGCGGCGGCGACTGGCACGGCACCGCCTGCGCCGGGGTCGCGATGGGCAAGTCCGGCGGCGGCGAGATCGTCGGCGCGGCGCCCAACGCGACGCTGATGCCGCTGCGGATGACCGAGCACCTGTCGCCGCTCAACGTGGCCGAGTGGTTCGACTACGCCACCGATCACGGCGCCTGGGTGGTGAGCTGCAGCTGGAACGCCGAGGCCGCGGTCTACCCGCTCCCCGCGCGGGTGGCGCGGGCCATCCACCGCTGCGCGACCGAGGGGCGCGGCGGCAAGGGCGCCGTCGTGGTCTTCGCCGCGGGCAACTCGGGCAAGGACGTCAACGATCCGCCGCGCACGCAGAACGGTTTCGCCACCCATCCCGACGTGATCGCGGTTGCCGCCTGCACCAGCCTCGACCGCCGCGCGAGCTATTCCCAGACCGGGCGCGAGATCGCGATCTGCGCCCCCTCCGCCGGGCGCGGCGGGCTCGGCATCACCACCTCGGACGTGACCGGCACCTACATCGACAGCACCGGGGTCGAGCGGCCGCGCGGCTACAAGCCGGGCGACTACTACGCCGAGTTCGAAGGCACCTCGAGCGCCTGCCCGCTGGTCGCCGGGATCTGCGGCCTTGTGCTCGGGGCCAACCCTGACCTCTCCGCGGCAGAGCTCCGCGAGGTGATCTGCTCGACGGCCCGCCGCATCGGCGACGCGGCGGAGTATGTGAACGGCCATTCGACCAAGTACGGCCACGGCTGCATCGACGCGGATGCCGCCGTGGCCCGGGCGCTGGAGCTGGCGGCAGGGGGCGCGCCGCGGGTCGCCGCCGCGGCTCCCGGCGCCGGAGAGGCGACACGGGGGACCGGATGACCGCGACAGAGCCCACGACACGTCATTTTCAACCAATGATCCAACGGAGGAGAATTCTCATGTCTGTCTTCAAGATGACCTTCAGGATGACCGCCCTGACGGCGGTCCTTGCCCTCGGCCTGGCACCGCTGGCGCAGGCGCAGGACAACACCGGTCCCGCGGCGAACCCGCTCATCGTGGGCGGCGAACCGGTCGGCGACATCGCCGATACCCCGTGGCAGGTCGCCCTCGTCGGCGGCGGCGAGGCGCGCAACCAGTTCTGCGGCGGCTCGCTGGTGGCGCCCAACTGGGTGCTGACGGCGGCGCATTGCGTCGACAGCGCGCTCTGGCAGAACAACCCCGAGCGGCTGAGCATCGTGGCCGGTACCCTGACCTATGACAGCGGCGGCGAACTGCTCGGGGTGAGCGCGATCCACTTGCACCCCGACTGGAACCCCGCGACCTTCGATCATGACGCGGCGCTGGTCGAGCTTGCGACCGACGCCACCATGGGCATGCCGATCCAGATGCAGAGCCCGGAGGAAGAGCTTCCCGTCGGACCGCGCGTGCGGGTCTCGGGCTGGGGCGCGACCTCGCTCGGCGGGCCCGGCTCGGACGAGCTGCTCTTCGCCGAGGTGCCGGTGATATCGAACGACGAGTGCAACGAGCCCGAAAGCTATGACGGCGCGATCCTGCAGTCGATGTTCTGCGCCGGCGAACGCGAGGGCGGCGTCGATGCCTGCCAGGGCGACAGCGGCGGCCCGGTCGACACCATCATCGGCGACGGTGACCGGCTGGTCGGCATCGTGAGCTGGGGGCAAGGCTGCGCGCTGCGCCTGAAATACGGCGTCTACACCCGTGTCTCCGAGATCTACGGCTGGGCCGGCGAGACCATGGGCATGATGATGGAAGAGGCCAAGTAACCGCCACCGGGCGCCCGGGTCCTCTCGGGCGCCTCTCTCAAGAGAGGATGCGATGTCCAAGAAACTGCGTGTCAGCGCCGAATCCATTCCCGATCTGCGCGATTTCCTTGCCGGGGCCGATGTCGACATGGGCTGCCGCCCGGTCGCGGTGAAACGCGGCGACCGCTACGTCACCGAGGTGATCTCGGACGACGACGAGCTTGCGCGGCTTGGCCGGCGGCGTGCGGGCGGTGTCCGGATCGAGGTGCTCGAAGAGATGCCCTCGGCGGCGCGGCGCCTGCGCATGGTGCCGAGCGGCAACCGCTTTGCCGGTGGCGTGGTGCCGCGCGGCTATGGCCGGAAGGAGTGAGCATGAGCTACCTGAGCTTCGAGGAGATCGTCACCGGCGTCCGCAACCTCGCCACCGAGTACGACGCGTTCTGCGATCTCGTGACCCTTCCCAACACCAGCGTCGAGGCGCGCGACGTGCTTGCGCTTGCGCTGGGCGACAGCCGCGGGCCCGGGGTCCGCACCGTGGTCTACGTGGGCGGCGTGCATGCGCGCGAGTGGATCCCGCCCGACGCGCTGCTCTATTTCGCCGCCGACCTTCTCGAGGCGCGCCGGGAGGGCACCGGGCTCAGCTGGGGCGACGCCCGGATCAGCGCCGAAGAGCTCGGCCGGATCTTCGCCACCCTGCAGCTGGTGATCCTGCCCTGCGCCAATCCAGACGGCCGCATCTACAGTCAGGAGGTCGACCCCGACTGGCGCAAGAACCGCGCCCGCAACGTGCGGTCCGACGGTGGGCTGTGCCACGGCGTCGACATCAACCGGAACTTCGACGTGGCCTGGGACTTCCGCCGCACCTTCGCCCCGGACGCGGTCAGCGCCTCGGACGATCCGTGCAACAAGTACCTCTACGTCGGTCCCGAAGCGGCCTCCGAGCCCGAGACCGCCAACATCGTCTGGCTGCTCGACCATTTCACCGGCACCGGCTGGTATCTCGACATCCACAGCGCGGTGCCGGCGATCTACCACAACTGGGGGCTCGACGAGCTGCAGAGCGACGCGCCCGAGATGAACTTCCTCAACCCCGCCCATGACGGCCAGCGCGGCATCGCGGGCGACGCGCTCTACCGCGAGTTCATCGAGCCCGCCGACGCCACCGAGATGGCGCGCCTGTCGCGGCTCATGGCCGAGGAGATCCGCAAGGTGCGGGGCGACGACTACGCGGTCTCGGCGTCCTTTTCGCTCTATGCCACCTCGGGCGCGAGCGACGACTACGCCTACAGCCGTCACCGGGCGGATACGGGCAAGCCCAAGGTGCTGGGCTTCACCATGGAGTGCGGCCACGCCTTCCAGCCGGAGTTCGCCGAGGCAGAGGAGGTGATGCGCGAGGTCTCGGCGGCGCTCGCCCGCTTCGCAGCCGAGGTGAGCAGCGTGGCACCGGCCTGAGCCGGATCAGCGCGGCGACATCTCCGCCAGCAGCGCCTGCGCGGCGGGCCCCCAACGGCCGAGGAACGCCTCGCCGGGGCCCGTGGTCTGGAAATCCCGCCAGACCTGCGTCGCGGGGGCCCGGCCCAGCCAGCCGATGCCGTCGGGGCTGCGCGGGGTCTTCAGGATCTCCATTTCCTCGATCAGCCCGTCGCGCAGCACGAGGCCCCGCGTGACGCTGACCTCCTCGAGGGGGGCGTGCGAGGGCAGGTCGTCGGGAAAATCTCGGCGTGCGCGCCAGAACGGGGCGTCGGGAAAGCGCGTCTCCTGCCGCAGGAAGTCGCGCCCGATGCGGGCGTTGCGCAGGCAGGTCTCGCGGGCGCGCTCCTCGATGTAGCGGCGACAGAGCGCTTCGCTGGCCGCCCCGGGGCGCGCCGCGAGGGTCCGGCGCACCGCCGCCGCGGCCAGCGCGCTGGAGACCGCCCAGAACAGCCCGTGGCCCGAGAGCGGATCCATGGCGGCAAAGGCATCGCCGACGAGCAGGGCGGTGAGCGAAGCGATGGGCGCCGGCAGCACGGGCGCCGCCTCCCGCGCCCGGGGCGGTGCGTCGAAGCGGATCCCGCCGAGCTCGGGCCGCGCCTCTGCCAGCGCCGCCGCCAGCCGCGCCTCGAGAGGGGCATCGCCCCGGGCATCGCAGGAGAACTGCGCCCAAAGCTCGCCGCCCGGCAGCGCCGCCGTCCAGACCCAGCCCCGGGCCAAGGCGGTGACCGAGATGCCGGGCCCGGCAGGCCGCGTGCCGCGGCAGGCGCCGCTGATGGCGATGGTCGAAAAGCCCGGCCGCCGGGTTGCGTCGCGCCCGTGGGCGCTGCGGCCGCGGGCGTCGATCACCCAAGCGGCCTCGATCCGCTGCCCGTCGCCAAGGTCGACCGTCTGGCGCTCGGCCCGGGCCGTGCCCTCGATGAGGGTCGCGCCCGCGGCAACTGCCGCGTCGCGCAGATGCGCGTCGAGCCGGTCGCGGCGCACGAGGTATTCGCCGTTGGCGCTGTCCGCGACGCCCGCCCAGTCGACGCGGCGGGGCAGGGGCCCCACGACGCTGTCGCCCGTGCCGATGCCCGAGGACACCAGCCAGCGGTGCAGGCGCGGGCTCAGCCCCTCGATCCGCCCGCCGGTCCGCAGAGGGTCGACCAGCAGCACCCGAAGCCCGTCGCGCGCCGCAAGCCACGCCGTCACGGCGCCCGCCGGGCCGCCGCCCACCACGACCATATCGGCTCTCCGGGGGAGAGGTTTTCGCATGCTGCACGTCATTTCAGCAGTGAAACGCGGGTCCGCGCGGGCCTCCATGACATTTCCGGCCAACCTTCACGGATCCGTCATCCGGCGTGAAATTTGGCCGGAAATGTCAAGAACGGTGCCCGCCCTCTCGGCAACACTGCCCTCCATCTTGAAGCCACCCGCCGGAGGGCACGCCCGTCCGGACCAAGCCAGAGGATCGCGCATGACCTCAAGACACCGTCTCAACCTCTCTGCAAGCGCAGCCTGCCTGATGCTGTCGGTGCTGCCCGCGCTGCCAGCGCTGGCGCAATCCGGCGAGGAGGTGCTGACCACGATCTGCGCCGCCTGCCACGCCACCTCCGACGATGGCGCGGTCGAGCGCATCGACGCCGTCCGCAAGACGCCCGAGGCGTGGGACATGACCGTGGTCCGCATGATGCGCAACCACGGCGTCGCGCTCAGCCCCGAGGAGCGCGTCGCGGTCGTCCGCTACCTTGCCGACACCCGCGGCCTCACCGTCGCCGAGACCGAGGGCCGCCGCTACATCCTCGAGAAGCAGCCCATCGCCGAGGATTCCGGCCCCGACCAGCTGATGTCCGAGACCTGCGGCCGCTGCCACTCCTACGCCCGCGTGGCGCTGCAACGCCGGACCCCCGAGGACTGGGCGCATCTGGTGAACTTCCACCTCGGCCAGTTCCCGACGCTGGAATACCAGGCGCTGGCACGGGACCGCGACTGGTGGGGCATCGCGCAGGAGCAGATCATCCCCTTCCTCGCCGAGACCTACCCGCTGGGCGACATGCCCGAGGCCTTTCCGGGCGATCTCTCGGGCCGCTACGTGGTGGCCGGGCGGCAGCCGGGCCGCGGCGCCTACTCGGGCTCGATGGAGCTGGCCGCCTCGGACGCAGGCTATGACGCCACGCTCGAGCTGAACTTCGCCGACGGCAGCGAGACCTACACCGGCACCGGGCTGGTCTATGGCGCGGGCGAATGGCGTGCGACGCTGAGCGCCGGGGACGTGACGATCCGGCAGGTCATGGCGCTGGCGGACGGCGAGCTTTCGGGCCGCTGGTTCGTCGCCGGCGAGGACGCGACCGGCGGTGACATCGTCGCCCGGGCCGAGGACGCCGCGCCCGCGATCATCGGCATGAACCCCGCCGCCATCGCCGCGGGCAGCGCCACCGAGGTCACCCTGACCGGCACCGGCCTGTCCGGCGAGGCGGTCCTGCCCGAGGGGCTGAGCGCCGAGATCGTCAGCGAGAGCCCCGGGGAAGTGGTCCTCAAGGTGACCGGCGAGACCGAGGGTGCCTACGCGCTGTCGTTCGGCAACGCGGCCGCGCCCTCCGACCTCGTGGTCTATGACGGCATCGACCGCATCAGCATCGTCCCCGAGGTCGCCATGGCCCGCATCGGCGGCAACGGCGGTCCGATCCCCAAGGTCCCGGCACAGTTCGAGGCCTGGGCCTGGTCGAACGGCCCCGACGGCGAGCCCGCCACCGACGACGATCTCGCCATCGGCGCGGTCGAGGCCGTCTGGACCACCGACAACTGGGACGAGGCCGCCGCCGAGGTGGAGGACGCGAAATACGCGGGCTCCATCGACCAGTCCGGCCGCTTCACCCCGGCGGGCGCGGGCCCCAACCCCGAGCGCGTCATGGGCACCAACAACGTCGGCAACCTGCGCATCACCGCCACCTACGAAGGCGGTGCCGAGCCGCTGAGCGCCGAGGCGCACCTGTTCTCGACGGTGCAGCGCTTCGTCGACGCGCGGATCCGCTGAGGGAGGGATCATGGGAGACCTGACACTCATCACCCACAACGCGCACCGGGTCGACGTGGATGGCCACGCGATGCTGATGCACGTGCCGACCAGCGCGCTCTTCGAGCTCGACCCGGTGTCGCGCGACGTCTACGAGCTCTTCCGCCGCCATGATGCGGTGGGGGCGCAGACCATGCAGGAGGCGCTCGGGCACCGGCACAGCCCGTCCGAGCTGACCGACTGCGTCAAGAGCTTCCTCGACCTCGACATCGTCCGCGACGCGGCCGAGCCCGAGGTGGCGCGCAGCATCGTGCCGGTCGAGGAGATCCCGCTCTCGACGATCATCCTCAACGTCAACACCGGCTGCAATCTCGCCTGCACCTACTGTTACAAGGAGGATCTCGCGATCCCCTCGAAGGGCGAGAAGATGCGCTTCGAGACCGCGAAGGCGAGCATCGAGCTGCTGCTGAAGCAGGCCAGCGGGCGCGACCGGATCAACGTGGTGTTCTTCGGCGGCGAGCCGCTGTCGAACATGCCGCTGATCCGCGAGGTCGTGGCCTATGCCGAGCCGCGCGCCGCCGAGCTGGGCAAGGTCGTGGACTTCAGCCTGACCACCAACGCGACCCTGCTCACCGAGGAGATGGTCGACTGGTTCAACGCCCACCGCTTCGCGCTGACCGTGTCGATGGACGGCCCCAAGGCGCTGCACGACGTGAACCGCAAGACCGTCGGCGGCAAGGGCACCTATGACGTGGTGTCGCAGAAGGTCCGCATGCTGCTGGCGCGCTACACGGCGCGGCCGGTGGGGGTGCGCGTCACCCTGACCCGGGGCGTGACGGACGTGATCGGCATCCACGATCACCTGAAGTACGACCTCGGGTTCGCCGAGGTGGGCTTCGGCCCCGCCACCTCCGGGCCCATCGCGGTGTTCAACCTCGATCAGGACGCGCTGAAGCGGGTCTTCGAGGACATGAAGGCGCTCGGACGTCGCTATGTCGAGGCCGCCTGCCGGGGCGAGAACATCGGCTTCTCGAACATGCACCAGCTGCTCACGGACATCGCGCAGGGCACCAAGAAGCAGGTGCCCTGCGGCGCCGGTCTGGGCATGCTGGCGGTGGACAAGGAGGGCGACCTGCACCTCTGCCACCGCTTCGTGGGTTCGGACCAGCCGACCTACGGCAACGTGGACCGCGGCATCGACGTCCCCAAGCTCGCGCGGTTCATCGAGACCGCGCAGGACCGCACCGAGTTCGGCTGCAAGACCTGCCGGATCCGGTCGATCTGCGCCGGTGGCTGCTACCACGAGAGCTACGCCCGGCAGGGCGACGCCTTCGCCCCGGTCTACCACTACTGCGACCTGATGCGGGACTGGGTCGACTTCGGCGTCGAAGCCTATGTCCGCATCATGCAGGCCAACCCCGCCTTCTTCAGAACCCAGCTCGAGCCGCGGCTTGCCCGGCCCGGTGCCGCCCAGCCACGCCCTGCACAGGAGCTTGCCAGATGAAACATCTCACCCCGGCCAATTCCAAGGCCAAGGCCTTTGTCGAAGCGCAGGCGGAGGGCCGCGAAGACGAGGTGGTCGCGATGAACAGCCTCGTCGGCTGCACAACCTCCTTCGATCCCGGCTGGGAGGTCGACGCCTTCGGGGCGCTGTCGAACCTCTGCCAGCCGATGGAGGCCGATCTCTACGGCTGCGCCGATCCCTGCTGGTGGCCCGCGCAGGTGGCAGACACGCTCAACACCTACCCGAACTGGAGCGACGACGCGACCAACGTCACCGAGGACTGGCGCAACCTGCAGTCCGTCTTCCCGGAACCGAAAGGCTGACATGATGACCTGCAACAGGACCCTCTCGCTGCTGCTCGCGGGCGGCATGGCGCTGTCGGCGGTGCCCGCGGTGGCCAAGGACTACATCCTCGCCCCGGCGCGGCCCAACAAGCTTGTCATCGTCGACACCGAGGCGATGGCGATCGACAAGGTCATCACGCTGGCCGAGGACGCCGGCCCGCAACCCACGGTGCCTGTCGTCGATGACGAAGGCCGCTTCGCCTATGTCACGATCAACCGCACGGAAAGCATCGTGAAGGTGGATCTCACCACCGGCGAGACCGTGGCGCGGACCGACTTCAGCAGCGCCGGCGAGCGGGTGAAGACGCTCTTCGGCATGGACCTCTCGCCCGACGGCTCGACCCTCGCGGTCTACCAGTCGCCGGTGACGCTGGGCACGACGCACTACGAGGTGCAGCCGACCCGCATCGCCTTCGTCGACACCGCCACGCTCGAGACGGTGAAGACGGTCGAGGCGCCGCGCCAGATCACCCTGCTGATGTACTCGGCGGACGGCACCAAGATCTACGGCATGGGCCGCAGCATGTTCGTCTTCGATGCCGCCAGCGGCGATCAGATCGACGAGATGCCGATCCACGGCTGGAAGCCCGACGCCTACATGCAGCCCGACGTGCTGGATGTGTGGAGCCAGTTCGAGAGCTCGAACATCATGGTGACGCCGTTCTACACCGCCCGCACCGACCTCAGCCTCGACGATCCCGAGGCCTGGCGCACGGGGATGCTGACGCTCGATCTCGAGAGCGGCGAGATGGAGATGCAGGACATCCGGATGATGGACGTCTTCTACTTCTCCTCTGCGGCCAGCCCCGACGGCACCCGCGTCTACGGCGCCTACAACGTGCTCGAGAGCTTCGACATGGAGAAAGTCGAGCCGCTCAAGCGGGTGGCGCTGCCGCACAGCTACTACTCGGTCAACGTCTCGTCGGACGGCAACACCGTCTGGCTGGGCGGCGCGCTGTCGGATCTCGCGGCCTATGACGCCGAGACGCTCGAGCGCAAGGGACAGGTCGACATGCCAGGCGGCGCGGCGATGTCGCTCTCGAACATCCGGCTGTTCCAGCGCGACGAGTGATGCGGGCGGTCGGCATCATCGACAGCGGCGCGGCGCCGGGCCTGCCGGGCGCGGCGTACGCCTTCGATTCCGACGGGGCAGGGCACGACGCCCTGCCTGACCGGCTGGGCCACGGGACTTCCGTGGCCCGGACGATCCTGCGGGCCTGCCCCTCGGCGCGGCTCGTGCATGCGCAGGTCTTCGACGCGCGACCCGTGACCTCGGCGCTGCGGGTGGCGGCGGCGCTCGACTGGCTGGTGGCGCGCGGGGACGTGGGGCCGGTCTGCCTCAGCCTCGGGCTTTCCGCCGACCGCGCGGTGCTGGCCGAGGCGGTGGCGCGGGCGCAGGCGGCGGGGCTGGTGCTGGTCGCCGCCCATCCCGCCCGCGGCCCGGCGCCATGGCCCGCGGCCTATCCAGGCGTCATCGCAGGCACCGGCGACGCGCGCTGCGACTGGGACGCACTGTCCCGGCTGGGGCCACGGCTCTTCGGAGCGTGGTGCAACTCGCCCGAGCACGGCGGCTCCGGCATGGGCGGCGCGAGCCTCGGGACGGCGCGCCTTGCCGGGCACGTGGCCGCGATCATGGCCGACGGCGTCGGCACGAGCGAAGCGGTGCTCGACGCGCTGGCGCGGCGCGCGTGTCACCACGGCGCGGAAAGGAAGACCGCATGAGGGCGCGGCTCGCACGCATGATGGCGGCGCGGATCTTCCCGGGCGCGGGCTGGCTCGGCCCGCTGGTCGAGCGCGCGCTGCCCGGCGTGTCGCGGGTGCTGGCGCTGTCGCTCTTCGCCGCCGCGGTGGGGCTCGCGGCGCCGATGGTGACCAAAGCGCTCATCGACCGGGGCATCATGGCGCGGGACATGCAGGCGCTGGTGATCTGGGCGGCGGTGGGCTTCGCGCTGGGGCTCGGCGTCGTGGGGCTCGGGATCGTCTCGCAGATGGCGCATCTGCGGGCCTCGCAGGCGATGCTGGGCGACCTGCGGCGCACGGTTCTGGGGGCCGCACTCGCGCGCGATCCGCAGGCGCAGGCCTTGACCGTGGGGGAGGCGCAGACCCGCATCGACGGCGACTGTGCCGAGATTCAGCGCTTCCTCTTCGATTCCGGTCTCGTCGCGGTCACCGCGCTGTTCCGGCTGGTGGGCGGCACCGCGCTGATGCTGGCGCTCGACTGGCGGCTGGCGCTGCTGCCCGCGCTCGCCGCCCCCTTCGAGCTCTGGTTCCTGAGCTGGGCGCGGCCGCGCACGCAGGCGCGGGCCGAGGAGGTGCGCGAGCACCGTGGCGGGCTCTCGAGCCAGCTCGCCGAGACCTTCATGCTGATCCCCGGGCTGCGTGCCCTGAACGCCTTCGGCACCCGCGAGACCGGTTTCGGCGCGCTGCAGGACGATCTCTTCCGCGCGCAGGAGCGGCAGCGGCTCTGGACCGAGGCCGTGGGCGCGGTGAGCCAGATCCTCACCGCGGTGGTGCGCTCTGCCGTGCTGCTGCTTGGCGGCTGGCTCGTGGTGACGGGGTCGTGGCCCATCGGCTCGCTGATCGCCTTCCTCGCCTACACCGGGATGATGGCGGGCCCGCTGCGCAACCTGCTGGGGCTCTACCACGCGCAGGCCCGGGCCAAGGTCGCGCTGGCAAGGCTGTCGGGCATCGTCGACGACGCGCACGACCCGGCGGGCGGCGAGACCTGCCCGCTCCGGCCTTCGCTGATCCGCCTGCAGGGCGCGCGTAGCCCGTGGGGCGGTCATGCGCCGGTCGCGCTCGAGCTGCGGGCGGGGCAGGGCGTGCTGCTCGACGGCCCCTCCGGCATCGGCAAGTCGGCCCTGCTGGCAAGCCTCACCGGCGAGGTCGCGCTGGCCGAGGGCACGACCGAGATCGACGGCAAGCCCGCCGCGACCTACAGCGCCGCCAGCCGGCGCGAGGCCATCACCCACGTCCCGCAGCGGCCCTGCATCCTGCGCGGTACCCTGCGCGACAACCTGCTGGTGGCGGCGCCGGACGCCACCGACGCCGATTGCCGCGAGGTGCTGGGCATCTGCGACCTGCTCGACTGGGCCGACGCGCATCGCGGCCTCGACACCGGGCTGACCGAGCTCGGCGCGACGCTCTCAGGCGGCATGCGCCAGCGCATCGCCATCGCCCGCGCGCTGCTGCGGCCCTCGGGGGTGCTGATCTTCGACGAGAGCTTCTCCGAGATCGATGCCGCCCGCTGCGAGCGCATCCTCGACGCCATCGACCGCGCCTGCGCCGACCGGCTTCGCATCTTCGTGGCCCATTCCGGCGCCGTGCGGGCGCGCAGCTATGATCAGCGGATCACGCTGGAGGCCGAACCCCGGCCGGGCGTGCCGCTGCCCATGACCCGGAGGGCCGCGGTCTGACACCAGCACCTTTCGGCCCGCAGCGGCGCTGTGCGCCGGCCCGTCAAGCGCGCGCCAATCACGCGCGGGCCTTCGCCATGCGCAGGCACGTCCGGAAAACGGACTCCGCCGGTTCGCGTAAATCGGATAGGCTTGCGGCGAAAGGTATCGGTCCCACCGCCACAGGAAGGCCCCGACATGCTCAATTCGGTCATCTCTGAGACCATCGCCGGGACGGTGCTCGGCGGCGATGCGGGCCATGGGCAACCCTCCGTCGAGGGCGAAAGCTTTGTCCCGCTGTCCTTCTTCGTCGACCGGCTCGAGACCCTGCGGCAGCGCTCCGAGGGCGGGCTCTACGCATGGACCGCGGGCGAGATCTTCACCTTCGACATGCTGGGCGACCTTGGCGAGATCATCGCCTGCGCGCCGACGCTGGGCCACGCCATGCGGCAGCTGGCGCAGGGGCTTCCGATGCTGCAGAGCGGGGCCGAGACCAGCTTCACCGTGATCGACGACGAGGCGCGGCTGAGCTACCGGGTGCTTGATCCCGAGATCTGGCCCCGGCGCGGCGATGCCGAGATCACCCTGTCGCTGGCGCAGAACATCTGCATGCGCTTCGGGATGCCGCGCGGGGCGCTGCGGCAAGTCGGGCTGGAATACGTTCCCGACCGCGATCCGTCGGATTGCGCACGTCACCTCAGGGTGATGCCGCGCTTCGACCAGACCGAGAACTACGTGGCCTTCCCCGCGCGCTTCCTCTCCAACCCCTCGGTGACCGGCAGCGCCGGCACGCAGGAGTTCTCGGAACGCAGCCGGGCGCTGCTCGACCGGCTGTCGCGCCGGCAGAGCCGGCTCGCGACCGGCGAACTGGTGCGGGCGCGCATCCTGCGCCACATCGGGCGCGGGTCGCTGGGGCAGGCGTCCATCGCCTCAGAGCTCGGCATGTCCGACCGCTCGCTGCGCCGCAAGCTGTCGCTCGAGGCGACCTCCTACCACGACATCCTCGAGGAATGCCGGCGGGCGCAGGGCGAGGCGCTTCTGACCCGCACCGAGCGGAGCCTCGGCGACATCGCCCACGCGCTGGGCTACTCCGACCAGACCGCGTTCTCGCGGGCCTTCTCGCGCTGGTTCAGCATGTGCCCGAGCGAGATCCGCAAGAGCGCCCGCCAGCCCGCAGGTGCCGAGCTGCTGCCCGGTCTCGCTGGGTAGGCCCATCTCTCACCGTCGTTCTTTCCTGACCCGGCCTTGCCGGTCGTGTCCCCGTGCGCGCTTCCGTACACGAGAGCCCGCGCGCTCCCGCGCAATGAAACAAACGAAACTCCCCGCGCAATCGGCCTGAAACTCCGGTCCGTCAGAACTGCTGTCATCGGAAGGGCAGGACGCCCGACCTGATCAGCAACAGACCAGATCACAGACAGGAGTTTCCAATGACCACCCAGACCCTCGAAAAGCCCGCCAAGACCGCCATGAACGGCGTCGACGTCCCGACCTTCCTCGCCACGCTGGGCGTGGTGGGCGAGACCCCCGAGATCGCCAGGTTCACCTTCCGCGCCAATGGCGAATGGCTGCAGGGCACCCACAGCCGCACCGCCTTCACCGGCTTCCACGGCGCCATGCAGGAGATGACGCACCGCCGCGAGTACGAAGTCGAGTGCGACCACCCGCAGGTGCTCTGCGGCACCGACAACGCCGCGACCCCGGTCGAGCTGCTGCTGGCGGCGCTGGCCTCCTGCATCACCGCGGGCATCGGCAACATCGCCTCGATCCGCCAAGTGAAGCTGCACGCGGTCGAGACCTCGGTCGAGGGCGACATCGACCTGAACGGCATCCTCGGGCTCGACAAGACGGCGCGCAACGGCTTCACCGGCGTCCGCATGGCGGTGACCATCCGCGGCGACGCCCCGCAGGAGAAGCTGCGCGAGATCGTCGAGCAATCGGTCGCCCGCTCCGCGGTCTTCGACGTGCTCTGCAACGGCGTCCCCGTCTCGGTCGAGATGGCCGGCTGACCGCCTCTGCCCGCGCCGCCCCCGGGCGCGGGCGCTCATCCCCCCACGCTTTCAATCCCCCCGATTTCAGAAGGATCTTCCCCATGTCCCGCTTCACCGCTTCCGATACCACCAAGAGCTACGGTTCCGGTTTCGACCACGTCGCGCTTCGCGATGCCTTCGCCGATTTCCGCAACTGGTGGGACCGCAACCGCCTGACCGGGACCGCGCACCGCGACGAGCCCGACATGGCCCCGAGCCTGCCGATGGCGGCCTGACTCCGACGCCCGTCCTCCCTCCTCCTCCCCCGTCCCGACTGGCTCGCAGCTGCAAGGCTGCGGGCCTTTTTCTTTGGTCCAAGCCCCTGATCGCACACTGAAACAGTCGAAACGCAAAGGCGCCTTCCGCGACGCCCAAGCGAAACCCGCGGCGGTCAGGGTGTCTCCAAAGCAAACCGGAGAACCCCCATGTCCCCCATCACCCCAGTCCTCATCATCGGAGCGGGCCAGGCCGGCCTCGCGCTCAGCTGGTCGCTGACCCGGCGCGGCATCGACCATCTCCTGCTCGAGCGTGGCCGGGTGGGCGAGCGCTGGCACGCCGAGCGCTGGCCGGGGCTGCGCCTGCTGACGCCCAATTGGATGAACCGCCTGCCCGGACCCTGGCCCGAGGCCGATCCCGACGGGTTCATGTCGGCGGCCTGCTTCGGAGAGCGGCTCTCGGCCTATCGCAAGGCCATCGCCGCGCCGGTGCTGGCCGGCTGCGCGGTCCGCTCGGTCCGCCACGAGACCGGTCTCTTCCACGTCGACGCGGGCGCGCGGCATCTCTTCGCGCGGTCGGTGGTCATCGCCACCGGCGCCTGCGACCAGCCCGCCGTCCCGGCTTGGGCCGCGGCCCTGCCGGAGGAGATCGCGCAGGTGAGCCCCACCCGTTACCGCGGCCCCGGGGCGTTGGCACAGGGTGGCGTGCTCGTCGTCGGCGCCTCGGCCACCGGGGTGCAGCTTGCCGCCGAGATCCGGGCGTCGGGCCGGCCTGTCACGCTGGCGGTCGGGCGGCACGTGCGCACGCCGCGGCAGTACCGCGGGCGCGAGATCTTCTCCCTGCTCTCCGGCAGCGGCTTTCTCGAAGAGCCGCGTCCCGCCAATGCCGATCCGCGCCAGCTCATGGCGCTGCCGTCGCTGCAGCTCACCGGCGCGGGCGGTGGCGGGGCGCTGGGGCTCGAGACGCTGGTCGCCACGGGCGTGCGCCTCGTCGGGCGCGCGCTGAGCGCGGGTGGTGGTGTGGTCCGGCTCGACCCGGCGCTGGCGCCCGAGATCGAGGCCGCCGAGCGCCGGCGCCACCGGATCCTGCGCCATGTCGACGCTCATATCGACGCGGCGGGGCTGCGGCTGCCGCCCGATGCCGCCGCGTGGCGCCCCCCGGAGCTGCCGGGCCGTGGACCCGACCGGCTCGACCTGGCCGCCGCGGGCATCCGGACCGTGATCTGGGCGACCGGCTTCCGGCGCAGCTACCCGTGGCTGCACCTGCCGGTGCTCGACGCCGCCGGAGAGCTTCAGACCCAGGGCGGGGTGACCGCCGTGCCTGGGCTCTATGCGCTGGGCCTTCCCTTTATGCGCCACCGCGCCTCGGCCTTCATCCACGGGGTGGGCCGCGACGCCGAGGCGCTCGCCCCCCTCATCGCCGCCGGGCTTCGGCGCGATGCCTCCCTTGCAGCCTGAACCCCCTTCGAAAGGACCTGAAAGATGACCACGACCCAATATGATGCCATCGTCGTCGGCGCCCGCTGCGCCGGAGCCGCCACCGCCATGCTGCTTGCCCGGCAGGGCGCGCGCGTGCTGCTTGTCGACAGCGCCCGACCGGGCACGGACACCATGTCCACCCACGCGCTGATGCGCGGCGCGGTCATGCTGCTCGAGCGCTGGGGCCTCGCCGCACCGCTGCGCGCCGCCGGCACGCCGCAGGTCAGCCGCACCAGCTTCATCTACGGCGCCGCCGCGCTCGATCTCGACATCCGCCCCGAGGAGGGGGTCGAGACCCTGATGGCGCCGCGCCGCTACCTGCTTGATGCGATGCTGGCCCGCGCGGCTGCCGAGGCCGGGGCCGAGCTGCGCTACGAGACCGCCTGCGTCGGCCTGCTGCGGGACGAGGCAGGCCGGGTCTGTGGCGCGAGGCTTGCGTCCAGTGACGGCCGCACCGAAGAGGTCCGCGCCGCGCTGGTGATCGGCGCCGACGGCAAGCGCTCGCGGGTTGCGCGGCTGGTCGGGGCGCCGGTGACGCGGGAGGCGGGGCACTCGGTCGCCTGCGCTTACCAGTACCTCACGGAGCTGCCCGACCGCGGCTATCGCTGGCACTTCGACCTTGGCGCCGCGGGCGGGCTGATCCCGACCAACGACGGCCGGACCTGCGCCTTCGTGGCGCTGCCCGAGGCGCGCGCGAAGGATCTGCGCGGCGCCCCGCTGCCTGCGCTCGCGCACCGCCACCTGCCGTGCATGGCCGCCGACATGGAGGGCGCGGTGCCCGAGGCGGCGCCGGTGATCTTCGCAGGGATGCGCGGCTATTTCCGCCGCTGCGCCGGTCCCGGCTGGGCGCTGGTGGGCGATGCGAGCTGGTTCCGCGACCCGATGACGGCGCATGGCATCACCGACGCCTTCCGCGATGCGGCCCTGCTGGCCGAGGCCGTGGCGACGGGCACGCTCCCGGGCTACGAGGCGCTGCGCGACCGGCTCTCGGGCCCGATCTTCGAGGTCTCGGACCGGATCGCGAGCTTCGACTGGTCGCTGGGCGAGCTCGCCGGCCTGCACAAGGCGCTGAACCGCGCGATGAAGGCCAACCAGGCCTGGATCGCCGGCCGCCCGTCCGAGGAGCGCCGCGTCGCCTGACGCGGCCTCCGCCGCATCCTGAGAACACAAAAAGACCCGCCGGATCGGCGGGG
>Ga0208328_1000077_pt1 | contig 57697 bp, 61 predicted proteins | sample DeeseametaMP2633_FD_184170 | JGI IMG/M metagenome (GOLD analysis project Ga0208328, IMG submission 184170) | Marine microbial communities from the Deep Atlantic Ocean - MP2633 (SPAdes) | ecosystem: Environmental > Aquatic > Marine > Unclassified | place: Northeast of Antigua and Barbuda, North...
AGCAGGGCCGCGCCCGGTCTTCATCTTGCCCGCTAAACTCCCGCCGGAGGCAGGCCGTCCCTGCATCACCGGCGCCGGTCCCGTTCAGTGCGTCACCAATCCGACGGGCCCCGAGCCGACGCCCCGGAGGGCGGCGGCGAGACGGGATGCGCGGCCGCAAGGCCGCCCCGTCAGGTCAGGGCGCGGAGGTTCAGGCCGGGGACAGCATCCGGCCGAGGTTGCGGCCGCCGAGGATGTGCACGTGCAGGTGCGGCACCTCCTGGACGCCGTTGTGCCCGGCGTTCGAAATCATCCGGAAGCCCTCGGCCTCGACGCCCTTCATCTCGCAGACCTTGGCGATGGCGCGGGTGTAGTCGAGGATCTCCGCGTCCGAGGCATTGGCGGCGAAATCGTCGTAGTTGACGTATTTCCCGCGCGGGATCACCAGCACGTGGATCGGCGCCTGCGGGCGGATGTCGTTGAAGGCGAGGCTGTGCTCGGTCTCGAGCACGGTGTCGTTGGGGATCTCTCCGCGCAGGATCTTCGCGAAGATGTTCTCGTCATCGTAGCTGTAGGCCATGGTCTTCCTCAATCGGCGAACAAGTTGTCGGTTCTCGCCAGCTCCAGCGCCGTGTCCTCGGTCACCCCGAGGAAGGCGGTGATGGGCCGGGCGTTCTGGGCCGGGTCGTCGATCTCGCGCATCAGCAGGTGGTTCTCGAACTGCGCGTCCCGGATCCGGTCGCTTTCGTGCACCATGTCGTTGCGGATCGTCGGCAGCAAGCGGTTCAGCGTCTCGCGCGGCGTGTGGTCGCCCGCCAGCCCCACCCGCATGGCATGGCCGGTGAGATAGGCGTCCGAGTACCGGCACTCGATCTCGAGCAGCCGCGACACCGAGCGGTCGCGGCAGAAATCCTCGAGCAGGTCGAGGTTCGACGGGTCGAGGCAGACGACCAGCCGCTCGCTCTCGTAGTAGTCGAAGAGCATCCGCACCAGCGCCCGCCGGTGACGGTGGCGCTTGGCCACCGTGGACTGGATGCCGCCGAGGTCGGGCAGGGCGCAGCTCTCGTCGTTGAAGAGGTACTCGATGCAGGGGATGTCGGTCAGCTGTCGCATCCGCTGCACCAGCCGCCGCGCTACCTGCCATTTCCTGCACACGACGATCAGCAGTTCGCGCTCGCGGCCGAGCGAGCTTTCCGTCTCCCAGAAGCGCGGCGCGAAGCGGCGGCCGATGCGGCCCTTCTCGGTCAGGAAGCGGTAGAGCGAGCGGCCCTCGTCCGAGATCCGGAACCGCGCCCCGTCCGAGGCGTGGAGCACGCCCAGCCGGCGCTTCAGCTCGCGCGCCTCGGGGCTGATCTTGCGGGCGAAGAGGAAGTCCTGGCCCAGCAGCAGGTCGTAGTGGTCGTTGTGGAACACCACCGGCCTGCCGTAGTCGGTGAACATCAGGAAGGTGAGCGTGCGGCTTTCGATCTCCTGCTCGGGGACGAGGTGGCGGACGAGGGTCTGGAAGAAGGTCTCGTCCGGGATCCACGTGCCGCGGAAGAAGCGCACGACGTCCGGGCGCTGGCGGCAGAAGTCGAGGATCCCCGCGACGGTGCGCCGGCGCAGGCACCACCATTGCGAGCCGATCATCACCTCGATGTCGCGCGGGATCTCGCGGGTGAGCCCCAGCCGCTTCTGCAGCTCGAACATGGCGTAGAAGCGTTTCTTCTGGGTGCGCTCGTTGAACCAGTGGCGGTAGACCAGCCGCTCTTCCTTCCAGCCGGTCCTGATCCAGTCGGATTTGAAGTAGTCGAAGCTCTCGATGTAGTCGACCTCGCGCCGGTCGAGCAGGTCATGGGCGTATTGCGCCGACTTGATCGCCATGCAGTCGCCAGAGAGCATGTAGAAATGCGTGGCGCGGGGGAAGGCCTCGATGGCGGCCCCGAGCGCGTTCAGCGTCGCCTGCACGAGGCTCCATTCCCCCCAGCCGCATTTCACCCGGCGCTTCGGGAAGGTCACGTTGGGATTGTCGGAAAGCGCCGCGAGGATCCGGTCGTAATCGGCTTTCGGCGCGCGGGCGTCGAAATGGATCGACATGTAGTCGCCCACGGCGGTCAGGCTCTGCGCCTGCTTGATGATGGCGTCAGGGTCCTTGTGACACAGCAGGATGAAGGCAATCTTCGCCATTCAGGAAACGGTCTGCCCCGATTTTGCCTGTTTGATTATGTTGATAGAGGTGAACGGGCGTTGAAGAAACCGGGTTGTTCTGCTTTTTTCAGGGGCCAGCGCCCGGGGCAGACCCGCCGGGCGGACCGGAGGCAGAGGGCGTATGGGGTTTCCTGGGACCTGGATGACCGAGAGCGAAAGCATGGTGTATCGGGTCGTCCCGAAATGCGCCTGCTCGACCATCGGCCAGATCATGTACTACTCGGATCACGGGGCGTTCTTCGACGGCGACATCCACGACGCCGGGACCGGCCTGCACAAATGGGCGCGCGAGGACAGCCAGGGGCCGATCCGGGCCAATGTGAAGACCCGCAGCGCCTATGCCTTCACCTGCGTGCGCAACCCCTACACGCGGATCCTGTCCAGCTTCTTCGACAAGATCTGCGGCATCCAGCGCAACGGGCGGCGCTACCGGGGCAACCTCGTGCCGCTGCTGATCCAGAAATACGGCATCGAGGTGGGAGGCGAAGACGGCAAGGACGATTTCGACCAGATCCGCAGCTTCCGCCGATTCCTGCTCTTCGTGCGCGACACCATCCGCTGGCGGCGCCCGATGGAGCCCGACATCCACTGGTCGGCGGTCTCGGGCCATGTCTCGACTTTCATCGTGAACGGCGGGCGCTATGACCGGATCTTCTGGACCGAGAGGTTCGAGGAAGGGATGCAGGGCGTGCTCGATCTGGTCGAGACGCGGCACAAGGTCGACCTCGCCTCGATCCCGCGCTTCAACGAGTCCGAGGGTCACGGGCCGAAGCGGGCGCATCCGGTCGAGGACTATTTCGATGACCTGTCGATGCATCTGGTCTACGAGATCTACAAGCGCGACTTCGAGCTCTTCCGCTACGATTTCGGGAACCCGGCGAACAAGATGCCCACCGGCGAGATCGACCTCGACGAGGTGCACGCAAAGCTCGGCGACTGACGCCGCGCCTCAGCCGCGGGGATCGAGCCCGAGATAGCCGAGGATCGCCGGCAGCAGCCGGCGCTCGATCTGCGCGAGATCGGTCTCGCCCGCGAAGAGCGCCGCGTGCACCATACCGCGGCTCATGGCGGTGAGGTCGCGGGCCACGACCTCGGGCGCGGGCAGCGCGTGCTCGGCCAGCAGCCCGATCAGCCCCGCGTGGACCTTGTCGGTGATCGCCGCGACCTCGTCGTCGAGAGGCAGGTCCTCCTCGATGCGCTCCAGTTCCCGCGACAGTTCCGGCGCGCGGGCGTGATGGCGGATCGACGCGGAGAGGACGATCTGCGCCGCTTCGCGCAGGCTCCTGCCCTGTGCCGCGACCAGCGCTCCGGTCAGGTCGTCGAGAAGCTGCGCCTTGATCCGGCGCACCAGTTCGGCCGCGATCGCCTCCTTGCCGGGGAAATACTGGTAGAGCGTGCCGACGCTCACCCCCGCGCGCTCGGCCACCGCGTTGGTGTTTAGCCCGGCTATGCCATCGCGTTCGAGAATCTGAGCCGCGGCCGTCAGCACGGCCTCGTAGGACGCGCGCGAGCGGCTCTGGCGCGGTGTTTTTCTTGGGGAAAGCGGTGCGGCGTGGGTCATCGGCGGAATGCGAGTATGAAAGCTGAGACTTTGCTCACATTCTTGACCGAAAGAGCCCACGGGACAAGGAGATTGGCAATGGAGCGCTACTGGAACGGACGCAAGGTGCTGCTGACCGGCGCGACCCGCGGCATCGGGCGCGAGATGTCGCGGCAGCTGACCGCCATGAGGGCCGAGGTGCTGGCGGTGGCGCGCAATCCCGCCGCGCTCGACGAGCTGCTGCGGCAGGGCGATTGCGTCGACGTGCTCGAGGCCGACCTCACCGATGCCGAGATCCCGCGCGGCGTGGTCAACTGGGTGCGCGATGCCCACCCCGACTGCTCGGTGGTGATCAACAACGCCGCGGTGATGCGCTACCCGGTGCTGACCGACGGGACGCAGCACGGCGAGGGCGTGGCCGAGGAGGTGCAGGTCAACCTCGTGGCGCCGATGCTGATCGCGGTGGGGCTGCTGCCGGTTCTGGGTGCGCAGGCGGGCGCCCGGGTCGTCAACGTGACCTCGGGGCTCGCGGTGGCGCCCAAGGCCGATGCGCCGGTCTATTGCGCCACCAAGGCCGCGATGCGCAGCTTCACCCGGTCGCTGCGCTACCAGGTCGAGGACGCGGGCCTTGGCGTCGGCCTGTCCGAGGCGCTGCTGCCGGTGGTGGACACCACGCTGTCGCGCGGTGCACCAGAGCGCAAGATGTCGCCCGCGGATGCGGCGACCGCCATCCTCGAGGGCGTGGCGCGGGGCCGGCGCGAGATCTGGATCGGCAAGGCAAGGCTGCTGCGCCGCCTGATGTGGCTGTCGCCGGCGCTTGGCCACGGCATCATGCGCCGGATGCAGGCCTGACGGTCAGGTTGTCTCGGGCAGCGCGTCGGATTCGATCACCGGGAAGAACTGTCCCGAGGACCAGACGCCGAACCAGCTTTGCCCGTCCTGCTCGTGATGCTCGCAGAGCTCGACCAGCCGGTAGAAGCTCTTGCGGTCGATCAGCGCCTCGAGATTGCGGCGAACCAGCACGTAGGGCGCGGGCTCCCCGGTCTCGGGGTCGCGGGTGACCCGGATCGGATGCTCGGCGCCCGCCACCGCCTCGTCGCCCACGTGGGTGCGGAAGGTCAGCACCTGTGCTTCGCCCTCGCCCGAAACCTCGAAATCGGTGGCGAGGAAGGGCGCGTCGTCGACCTGGATGCCGACCTTCTCGACCGGCGTCACGAGGAAATAATCGTCGCCCTCGCACCACAGGATCGACGAGAACAGCTTCACCAGCTCGAACCGGCCGATCGGCGAGCCGAGGTAGAACCACGTGCCGTCTCGGGCGATCCGCATGTCGATATCGCAGCAGAACGGCGGATTCCACTTCTCCACCGGCGGCAATCCACGCGATTTTATGGCGCGCGCTGAGGCAGCGAGGCCGTCTGCAGACGGTGTAACGGAATTTTGTGTGTTCATTGGTTTTGTCATTCGCGAGCCCCGAGATAGACTTGAATCGTAAACAAGGGATTGCAAGGAGTCAGCCCATGGCCGAAGACCTGGTTGCCGAGATCGAGGCCCTCGAAGAGCGGCTGGCCGAAGCGAAGCGCGCGATCAACAGCCGCTTCATCGGGCAGGAGCGGGTGGTCGAGCTGACCCTCTCCGCGCTGCTCTGCGGTGGCCACGCGCTGCTGATCGGCCTTCCCGGCCTCGGCAAGACCCGGCTGGTCGAGACCCTGTCGACGGTGATGGGGCTGAACGGCAACCGCATCCAGTTCACCCCCGACCTGATGCCGGCCGACATTCTCGGTTCCGAGGTGCTCGAGACGGGCGCCGACGGCAGCCGGGCGTTCAAGTTCATCCATGGTCCCATCTTCTGCCAGCTCCTCATGGCCGACGAGATCAACCGCGCCTCGCCCCGGACCCAGTCGGCGCTGCTGCAGGCGATGCAGGAAAAGGCGGTGACGGTTGCCGGGGAAACGCGCCGGCTCGAGCTTCCGTTCCACGTGCTTGCCACCCAGAACCCCATCGAACAGGAGGGCACCTACCCGCTGCCCGAGGCCCAGCTCGACCGCTTCCTCGTCCAGATCGACGTGGCATATCCCGACCGCAAGACCGAGAAGGACATCCTGATCGCCACCACCGGCACCGAAGAGGCGCAGGCCCACCAGGTCTTCGATCCGGCGACGCTGATGGCGGCCCAGACGCTGCTGCGGCGGATGCCTGTGGGCGACGCGGTGGTCGAGATGATCCTCGACCTCGTGCGCGCCTTCCGTCCCTCCGAGCCCACCGCGCCCGAACGCGTGCGCGAGACCGTGGCCTGGGGGCCCGGCCCGCGCGCCGCGCAGGCGCTGATGATGACGGTGCGCGCCCGTGCCCTGCTCGAGGGCCGGTTGGCGCCGTCTCCCGCGGACGTGATCAACATGGCCCGCCCGGTGCTGGTGCATCGCATGGCGCTGACCTTCTCGGCGCGCGCGCGGGGCGAGGATCTCGGTGCGCTCATCGACGATGTCGCCGCCGGGCTGTCGTCCTCCGAGGCCGCCGCTTGAGCGACCGCATCACCCTTCTTCGCCGCGACGCGCAGGAGGAGGCGTCCCGCTTCCCCGCGCTGTTGGCCCGCGCCGAGCATCTCGCGGGCACGGTGCTTCTGGGCGAGCACGGACGCCGTCGCTCGGGCGTGGGCGACGACTTCTGGCAGTATCGCCCGCTGCGCGCCGGTGACAGCGTGCGCAGCATCGACTGGCGGCGTTCGGCCCGCGGTGACGACCAGTTCGTGCGCGAGCGCGAGTGGCAGGTCGCGCAGAGCGTGCTGCTCTGGGTCGATACCGGCGCCTCGATGCGGTTTTCCTCGGGCAAGGACCTGCCCTCCAAGGGCGACCGTGCCCGGCTCGTCGCGCTTGCCGCGGCGGTGCTGCTGATCCGGGGCGGCGAGCGGGTGGGCTTCACCGGCTGGTCGCTGCCGCCGCGGGGCGGCGACGTGCAGATCCTGCGGCTGGCCGAGGCGCTCGCCACCGACGGCGCCGAGGATTACTCCGAGCCCGAGGCGCGCGGCATGATCCCGCACGCGCGGGCGATGTTCGTCTCGGATTTCCTCGGCAATCTCGACCCGGTCGAGGCGGCGCTGACTAAGGCCGCCGACCGGGGCGTGCGCGGCGTGCTGGTGCAGGTGCTGGACCCGACGGAAGAGACTTTCCCGTTCAAGGGGCGTACCATCTTCGAAAGCGTCGGCGGCAGCGTCAGCCACGAGACCCTCAAGGCGGGCGACCTGCGAACCCGCTACCTCGAGCGGCTGGCCGAGCGCAAGGCGCGGCTGGCCCACTTGTCTCGGTTAACGGGTTGGCAATATCTGTGTCACCATACCAGTGACAGCGCGCAGAACGCGCTGCTCTGGGTCTACCGCGCGATGGATGGAGGCCACGGATGACGATTCTCGGGCCGCTCGGCTTTACCGCGCCGTGGTTGCTGCTGGGGCTGCTGGCGCTTCCGATCCTCTGGGTGATCCTGCGCGCCGTGCCGCCGGCTCCGATCCGGCGCATGTTCCCCGGCGTGGTGTTGCTGCTCGGCCTCAAGGACGAGGAGCAGGTGACCGACCGCACGCCGTGGTGGCTGCTGCTGATGCGCATGCTCGCCGTCGCCGCGGTGATCATCGGCCTCGCCGGGCCGGTGCTGAACCCGCAGGACGACACTGGCGAGCAGGCCGGCGCCGGTCCGCTGCTGGTGGTGATGGATGCCAGCTGGTCGAGCGCGTCCGACTGGACCGCCCGGCTCGAGGCGCTGGACGCGCTGCTCACCCGGGCCGAGCGCGAGACCCGGCCGGTGGCGCTGATGCGGCTCACCAACCCCGAGGCGCCGCAGTTCCAGGCCGCGGGCGTGCTGCGCAGCCGCCTGACCGGCATCCTGCCCGAGCCGTGGCAGCCCGACGATGCCCGCGTCACCCGCGCGCTCGAGCTGCTTCCGGATCAGGATTTCGACACCTACTGGATGTCAGACGGGCTGGCCCGCGACAGCCGCGAGCCGCTGCTGGAGGCGCTCGAGGGGCACGGGCGGGTCACCGTCTTCGAAAGCCCGCGCGCCCATTACGCGCTGACCCCGCCGCGCTTCGAGGACGGCCACGTGCTGCTCACCCTGCGCCGCCTGCGTCCCGGCCCCGAGACCGAGGTCTCGCTCGCCGGGCACGGGCTCGACCCGGCGGGCAACCCCGCGGTGCTGTTGCGCAACCCGGTGATCTTCGAGCAATCCGCCACCGAGGCCGAGCTCAAGCTCAACCTGCCTGCCGAACTGCGGGCGCGGATCACCCGCTTCGAGATCGAGGGCGCGCGCAGCGCCGGCGCCGTGTCGCTGCCCGATGACAGCCTGCGCCGCCGAGAGGTTGCGTTGATCGCGGGCAACGAGAACCGCGAGGGGCTCGAGCTGCTGTCGCCGCTGCACTTCCTGAACAAGGCACTGGTGCCCACCGCCGACCTGCTCGACGGCACGCTGGAAGAGGTGCTGCCCGCCAATCCCGACGTGATCGTGCTGGCCGACGTCGCGACCCTGTCGCCGGGCGAGCAGTCCGGGATCACCGAGTGGCTCGAGAACGGCGGCACGCTGCTGCGCTTCGCCGGGCCGCGCCTTGCCGCCAGCGACGTGAGCCGCAGCGAGGAAGACCCGCTGATGCCGGTGCGCCTGCGCGCCGGCGGGCGCTCGGTCGGCGGTGCCATGAGCTGGGGCGAGCCCAAGTCGCTTGCCGCCTTCGCCGAGGACAGCCCTTTCTATGGGCTCGAGATCCCCGAGGACGTGACGATCAGCAGCCAGGTCATGGCGCAGCCCGACCCGACGCTGGCCTCGCGGGTGATCGCGCAGCTGACCGACGGCACACCGCTGGTGACCCGCAAGAGCGTCGGGCAGGGGCAGGTGGTGCTGTTCCACGTGACCGCCAATGCCGAATGGTCGTCGCTGCCGCTGTCGGGCCTCTTCGTGCGCATGCTCGAGCGGCTGGCGGTGTCCTCGATGCCGGCCTCGCCCGATCCCGCCGACCTTGTCGGCACGGTCTGGCAGCCGCTGCGCGTGCTCGACGCCTTCGGGCGCATCGGGGACGCGGGCAACCTGCCGGGCGTCGCGGGCGAGGCGCTGCTGGGCGACCCGCTCGGCCCCGAGCTGCAGCCCGGGCTCTACCAGGGCGAGGACCGCAGCCTTGCGCGCAACGTGGTGACCGCCGACACCGTCCTGCGACCGGCCGTCTGGCCCGAGCGGATCTCGGTCGAGGGGCTGTCGCGGGCGCAGGAAACGCCGCTTGCCGGCTGGCTTCTGGCCACCGCCATCGCGCTTCTGCTGGCCGACGTCATCGCCTCGCTGGCCCTGTCGGGACGGTTGGGGGGCGGGCGCGCCGGACCTGCCGCCGCCGCGATCCTTGCCGCCGCGCTGATGCTGCCGGGCATGGCCCGCGCACAGGACGAGCAACCCACGGGCGATGATGCCGCCGCGATCCTCGCCGCCTCCGAGGTGACGCTCGCGCATGTGCTGACCGGCGACCGGCAACTCGACGACATGGCGCAGGCGGGCCTGCGCGGCCTGTCCGAGATCCTGTTCTTCCGAACCTCGGTGGAACCGGCCGAGCCCATGGGCGTCGACCTCGAACGCGACGAGCTGGCCTTCTTCCCGATGCTCTACTGGCCGGTGACGCCGAGCCAGCCAGCGCCCTCGGAAGCCGCCTACGTCAAGCTCAACGAGTACCTGCGCTCGGGCGGGATGATCCTCTTCGACACGCGCGACGCGGACGTGGCGGGCTTCGGCGCCGCCTCGCCCGAGGGGCGCAGGCTGCAACAGCTCGCCGCGCCGCTCGACATCCCGCCGCTGGAGCAGGTGCCGCAGGACCACGTGCTCACCCGCACCTTCTACCTGCTGCAGGATTTTCCCGGCCGCTACACCAGCCGCGACGTCTGGGTCGAGGCCGCGCCGCCGGATGCCGAGCTGATCGAGGGCATGCCCTTCCGCAACCTCAATGACAACGTGACCCCGGTGGTGATCGGCGGCAACGACTGGGCCGCCGCCTGGGCCATGGACGAGCGCGGCAACCCGCTGGTGCGCATCGGCTCGGGGTTCTCGGGCGAGCGCCAGCGCGAGATCGCCTACCGCTTCGGGGTCAACCTCGTGATGCATGTGCTCACCGGCAACTACAAGTCGGACCAGGTGCACGTGCCCGCGCTACTCGACAGGCTTGGCCAATGACAGGACAGATCGTCTTCGACCCGCTGCTGCCCTGGCCCGCGATCTGGGCGCTGGGCATCGTCGCGCTGGCGGGCGCCGCGCTGGCGCTTTGGCGCGGGCTGCGCGGCTGGCCGCTGCGCTTCTTCGCGGGCTTCGTGCTGGTGGCGGCGCTGACCCAGCCCTCGTTCCAGGAAGAGGACCGCGCCCCGCTCACCGACATCGTGCTGATGGTGGTGGACAAGAGCGCCTCGCAGCGCCTCGCCGACCGGCTTCAGGTCACCGAGGATGCCGCCGACACGCTTCAGGCCCGCATCGAAGCCCGCCCCAACACCGAGATCCGCCGGATCGAGGTCGGCGACGGCGAGGGCGACACCGGCACCCAGCTGATGACCGCGCTCTCGACCGCCATGGCCGAAGAGCCGCGCGGCCGCATCGCCGGGGTCTTCCTCGTGTCCGACGGACGCCTGCACGATCTGGAGCGCGCGCCGGGGCTGCCCGCGCCGATGCACCTGCTGATGACCGGCCGCGAAGAGGACTGGGACCGTCGCCTCATCGTGCGCAACGCCCCGGCCTTCGCCATCCTCGGAGAACCGGTGACGCTGACTCTGCGGGTACAGGACGACGGCGCCGCACCGGGGGCGCTGCAGACGACGCTCGACATCGAGGTCGACGGCGGCGATCCGCAGACCTTCACCGTGCCCGTGGGCGAGGACGTGGAGCTGCCGATCGAGCTGCCGCACGGCGGGCTCAACGTCATCCGCTTCTCGACCCCCGAGGGCGAGGGCGAGCTCACCGACCGCAACAATGCCGCGCTGGTGCAAATCAACGGCGTGCGCGACCGGCTTCGCGTGCTGCTGGTCTCGGGTGAGCCCCACGCCGGCGGCCGCACGTGGCGCAACCTGCTGAAATCCGACAGTTCTGTCGATCTCGTGCATTTCACCATCCTGCGCCCGCCCGAAAAGCAGGACGGCGTTCCGGTGACCGAGCTTTCGCTCATCGCCTTCCCGACGCGCGAGCTGTTCCTCGAGAAGATCGAGGATTTCGACCTCATCATCTTCGACCGCTACAAGCGCCGGGGCATCCTGCCGGCGATCTATCTCGACAACGTGCGCAACTACGTCGAGCAGGGCGGCGCGGTGCTGGTCGCCGCGGGGCCGGACTTCGCCAGCGCGGATTCGATCTACCGCTCGCCTCTGGCCGAGATCATGCCCGCCGAGCCCACCGCGCGGGTCATCGACGAGGGCTACCGCCCGCATGTCACCGAGCTGGGCGAGCGCCACCCGGTGACCGCCGGCATGACCGGCAAGGACAGCTGGGGCCGCTGGCTGCGCCAGATCGAGGTCGAGCCGATCTCGGGCGACGTGGTGATGTCCGGCGTCGACGACAAGCCGCTGCTGATCCTCGACCGGGTCGGCGAGGGGCGCGTGGCGCTGCTGGCCTCGGACCAGGCGTGGCTGTGGTCGCGCGGTTTCGAGGGCGGCGGCCCGCAGCTCGACCTGCTGCGGCGGCTGGCGCACTGGATGATGAAGGAGCCCGAGCTCGAGGAAGAGGCGCTCTGGGCCGAGGCCACCGGCCAGTCGATGCGCATCATCCGCCGCACGCTGGAAGAGGGCGTGGGCCCGGTGACGGTGACCCGCCCCGACGGCGAGACCGAGGAGGTCACGCTGGAAGAGGTCTCGCCCGGGCGCTTCGAGGCGATCTACGAGGGCCCGGAGATCGGGCTCTACCGGCTGGCGGAAGGCGAGCAGGAGGCGGTGATCGGCCTCGGTCCCGCCGCCCCGCGCGAGTTCGAGCAGACCATCGCCAGCGGCGAGGCGCTCGAGCCCGTGATCGACAGCATGCGCGGCGGTGTCCTGCGGCTTGAGGAGGGGGTGCCCAGCATCCGCTCGGTGAGCGCCGGACGCCCCGCCGCCGGGCGCGGCTGGATCGGCATCACCCCGCGCGAGGCGTTCGAGACCATGGATGTGCGCCAGATCCCGCTGCTGCCGGCCTGGCTGACGCTGCTCCTGGCGACCGGACTGATCATCGGGGCGTGGCTGCGCGAAGGGCGCCGCTAACGGCGTTCGAGGGGCACAAGCCCGGCGCCCCAGCCATCGACGAGGCAGCGCGCCCGCACGAAGAGCGGCGCGCCCTCGGGCAGCGCGATCCCGGAAAGCGCGCGGGTGAAGGGCTTCTCCTGCTCGTGCGGGTGGACCAGTAAGCGGGTGCCGAGCACGGTGCCGTCGCCGGTCTCGACCCGCCAGCCGTCCGCGTAATGCTCCCACCCGGTGTCGGGGTGGCGCAGCGTGACCGAGACCCGCCAGCCGTCGCCCTGACGATCCGCCACGGCCGAGAGGATCTCGGGCGGGTCGGCCTGTGCGGCACCGGCGAGCGCTGTCGCCAGCAGGAGCGCAAGGGGACGTGTCATGGGCGCAGTCTACACCGGCAGCGCCGGCGTGCGAAGCATCGGACGGGCGGCGGGCCTCAGCGTCGGGCGTGGCGGGTGACGGGGCCGCCATCCTGCGCCGCGATCCGGGCGATGGCCTCGGTCAGGCCTTCGTAGGCGACCGCCATGTGATGGGCGTTGGCGTGCAGGATCGTGTCGCGGTCCGCCACCAGCGCCACGTGCCCCTTCCAGAACAGCAGGTCGCCGCGCTCCGGCGCGGTGCCCGGCGCCAGCGTTTCCCCGAAGCGCGCCTCCTGCAGGTCGCTGTCGCCGGGGCAGGGGATGCCGCAGGCGAGGAACCCGGCCTGCGCCAGCCCGGAACAGTCGATGCCCATGGCCGAGTTGCCGCCCCAGACATAGGGCGTCCCGATGAGGCGCGCCGCGACCTCGACCGGGTCGGTCTCGGGCGTCCCGAGCGGCCGCAGATGCGTCGCGGGCAGGAACAGGCGTTGCCCGCCCGGCGCCGCGATCTCGCGCCAGCGCCCGTTGTCGCCGGTGACGCGGACGCGCGAACCGAGCGACAGGGCCAGCGTCTCGCCCTCGCGCTTGAAGTCGGGCTGGGTGAGCGCCTGGCTCAGCCGCACCGCGACCACGTGGGTCGCATCTCCGTCAGCGGTGCCCAGTGCGTCGCTTGCCACGTAGCCCACGTAGCCGTCGCGCGCGGCATAGCCGAAGGCGGTGCCGTCCACGTCCTCCAGCACGTGGAAAACCTCGCCGAACAGCATCTGCCGGTCGCGGGCGCCACCGGGGGCGCGGCGGATGTCTGCGGTCTCCCGCGTCACCACGCGGGCCGTGCCCTCGGCGAACCGCTCCGCCTCGACCGCACCGCGGAGCGAGCTGTGGGCGACCCGCCCGTTGCTGCGCAGCAGCCGGCGGTCGGTCTCGGTCACAGCTCGAACACCTGCGACAGCGCGCCGAGGATCGCCCGCGGGCCCTGTCCGACGCCGCCTTTCGGACGGGCGGGCGCGGGGGCGGGGTTCCAGGCGTAGATGTCGAAATGCACGTAGCGCGGGGTCTCGGTCACGAAACGGCGCAGGAACAGCGCCGCGGTGATCGAACCCGCCATGCCGCCCGCGGGCGCGTTGTCGAGATCGGCGATGCCGGGCTCGATCTTGGCCTCGTAGGGCTCCCAGAAGGGCATGCGCCAGAGCGGGTCGGCGGCGGCGGTGCCGGCCAGCGACAGCGCCGCGGCCAGCGGTTCGTCATCGGTGTAGAACGGCGCGAGGTCGGGGCCGACGGCGACCCGCGCGGCGCCGGTGAGCGTGGCCATCGAGACGATCAGCTCGGGCGTCTCCTCGTCGGCGAGCGCCAGCGCATCGGCCAGCACCAGCCGGCCCTCGGCGTCGGTGTTGTTGATCTCGACCGTCAGGCCCTTGCGCGAGGTCAGGATGTCCTGCGGGCGGAAGGCATCGCCCGAGATGGCGTTCTCGACCGCCGGGATCAGCACGCGGAGCCGCATCTTCAGCCCCAGCGCCATGATCGCGCGGGCGAGGCCCAGCACGTTGGCGGCGCCGCCCATGTCCTTCTTCATCAGGCCCATCGAGCTGCCGGGCTTGATGTTGAGCCCGCCGGTGTCGAAGCAGACGCCCTTGCCGACCAGCGTGATCGCGGGCCCCTCGCTGCCCCAGCGCAGGTCGATGAGACGCGGCGCGCGGGGGCTGGCGCGGCCGACCGCGTGGATCATCGGGAAGTTCTCTTCAAGTGCTGCGCCCGAGGTCACCTCGATGGCGGCGCCGAACTCGGTAGCGAGCGCGCGGGCGGCCTTCTCGAGCTCTTGCGGGCCCATGTCAGAGGCGGGGGTGTTGACGAGGTCGCGGGTCAGCGCCTCGGCCTCGGAGAGGATCTCGATGCGCGCGGCGTCGACGCCCTCGGGGGCGATCAGCGCCGGCGCGGGCGCCTCGGACCCGGCGTAGCGGGTGAAGTGGTAGGCGGCGAGCAGCCAGCCGAGCGCCTCTTCCGCGGCGGCCTCGGGGGGCAGGCCCGAGGCGATGCGGTAGGTGCGCGCGCCGAGGCGGGGCGCGGCGGCGGCCAGCGCGAAGCGCGAGCGGCGGCGGGCCTTGGCAGTGCCGTAACCCGCGAGCGCGGCGGAAGGCTTGCCGGCCTCGCCGGGCAGGATCAGTGCCTCGCCGATGGCGCCGGTGAAGCCGTTGGCCTCGACCCAGGCGCTGACGGTCTCGGGCTGCGTGGCGAGCCAGTCGGCCAGCGTGGCGCTTTCGACAAGATGCAGCGGCAGGGCATCGGCTTGCGGATCGGCGAAACGGAACGGCATGGAACGGGGCCCTCTTGCTGCTGGACGGTCGGCTGGTCGGTCTGCCGGACCCTACCGCAGCCCGCGCTGCCTGCAAGTCCCGTCAGACCGGGATGTCCTGCAGGTCCCAGATCGCGTAGAGCGAGCGTTCGCCCACCCGCGCCATGCGCGCCAGCGTCGCCGCCAGCGCGACGGCGTCGCCGTCGTCGATGCAGGTGACCACGTCACCGGCGATGCGGCAGAGCCCGATCATGCCGATCTGCTCGGCGATCGCCGCCAGCGCCCGGGCGCAGTCGCGCATCTCGGCGAACTCGGATTTCTCGTAGAGCCTGTCCGCCTGTCCGAGCCGGTAGGCCAGCTCTTCCATGGCGCGGCAGACCGCGTTTTCCCCTTCGCGGGGGCCCAGACGGGCATACAGCCCCTCGAGGCGTTCCGGATCGAGCCCCACATCCTCGCGCGGGGCAAGCATTGCCACCTGTTCCACAGCTCTGTCGCAACCTCGCACACATCCCCACGGCACGGCTGAATAGACCTCTCAAGTTCCCAAAAGGTTAGACCGGGCGAGATTCTTTTCTCGAATTCCAGTCGAATCCCGCTTATCTGCTGTTGCGATATGACCTGAACAGGAGGACGCGATGCAGCACGCCAGACCGCTCCCGAATTATCTCGTACAGCGTTTCCAGGGCTGGAAGGCAACGAGCTATGCCGAGAACCACGCCTGGTTCCGCCGACTGGCGAGCGAGGGGCAGCATCCCCGCGCGATGATTATCTCGTGCTGCGACAGCCGCGTCCACGTCACCTCGATCTTCGGGGCCGACACCGGCGAGTTCTTCATCCACCGCAACATCGCCAACCTCGTGCCGCCCTACCAGCCGGACGGGCAGCAGCACGGCACCTCGGCCGCGGTGGAATACGCGGTGACGGCGCTCAAGGTCGCGCATGTGATCGTGATGGGCCACTCGAGCTGCGGCGGTGTGCAGGGCTGCCTCGACATGTGCTCGGGCAAGGCACCGGCGCTCGAGGAGAAGTCGAGCTTCGTGGGCCGCTGGATGGACATCCTGCGGCCGGGTTACGAGAAGGTGAAGGACCTCCCCGAGGAGAAGATCTCGAAGGCGCTCGAGCAGCAGGCCGTCCTGACCTCGCTCGAGAACCTGATGTCCTTCCCCTTCGTGCGCGCCGCGGTGGAAGCCGAGGACCTGACCCTGCACGGCCTCTGGCACGAGATCGGCAAGGGCGGGCTCGAGTGTTTCGACCCGAAACTCGGCGGCTTCGTCGAGATCTGAGACAGCGCCTGAGCCAGTGGCTCAGGCGTCCAGTTCGGCCGTGCAGCCATCGCGATTGAGGCGGATGGCCGGCCGGCCGAGGCGCGCGGCGAGTGACGCAAGCGGCGCCCCCAGCATGTGCCCGGTGCCAAGCGCGGCGCCGGTCTCGGCGTCCACGATGACCATGCGGCCAAGCCGGAAGGTGATCTCGTAGCCCTTGCGGGCCAGCTCGCCCGCGAGGCTGCGCCAGTCGGGGGCGTTTTCCAGCACCGGCAGCAGGATCTGGCGCAGCAGCGCCGCTGTCTCGCAATCGGGCGTTTCGGGAAGTGTGACGGGGCCGACCCAGCCGACCGCCGAGATAGGTGCGATTCGCATCGTTCTTCTCCTTGCCTGTGCTGCCAGCATCCGCCCTCAGTGGGGCGCAATTTTGGCAACCAAAACGTTAACTCCGCGAGTGCTGCATGCGTGCAACAGGCAACGCGCGGTGGGATCTGGGGGTCTCCGGTGCCCCCTGCGGCGCGCGCGGACGGTTCGCAACGTGCGGGCGCGGCTGCAGGGGGGCGGAGTGTGCGCCGGGGGTGCGGCGTCGCGGGCCTGGGAGAGAGCGAGAGAGAGATGGCCGGGCGACGCGGCGGTGTAAGCGCCGGCGCCGTGCCGCCGTTCCGTGAGTGAATGGGCGGCCGGATGTGGATGGCGTCAGAGGCCGAGGAAGCGCAGCACGCGGTCCAGCGTGCCGATCTCGGGGCGCTCGTGACGGTCGCAGAGCAGCAGGTTGCGGGCGGTGAGCGCCTCGATGCGGCGGCCGCGGGCGAGCGCGAGGAAATCGGTCGACGGGGTCATGGTGGCGGTGGTCATGGCGGGCTCCAGTGTCTGTCCGGTGCCGTTCTGGCCGTTCTGCGCTGGCTTCTGCCCGCGCCGTCGAGATCAATGTATCCCGTGGTGTGCCGTGGTGCCAGTTTTCCGACGGGTAGCGCCCCTGTGGCAAAGGATGTGCCGCCGCCTATCCGACCGAGTAGGTAAAATTCTCCGGAAATGAAAACGGGGCCCGTGGGCCCCGCTCGATTTGCGTCGAATTTGCAAGGCTGCGCGGTGTCAGCCTTTCTTCAGCGCCTTCTGGCCAAGCACCTCGGCGATCTGCACTGCGTTGAGCGCCGCGCCCTTGCGCAGGTTGTCCGAGACGCACCAGAAGTTCAGGCCGTTCTCGATGGTCGAGTCCTGACGGATGCGGCTGATGAAGGTGGCGAAATCGCCGACGCATTCCACCGGGGTCGCGTAGCCGCCGGGCTCGCGCTTGTCGATCACCATGATGCCGGGCGCCTCGCGCAGGATGTCGCGGGCCTCGTCCTCGTCGAGGAAGTCCTCGGTCTCGATGTTGATCGCCTCGGCGTGGCCGACGAAGACCGGCACGCGCACGCAGGTCGCGGTGACCTTGATGCTCGGATCCACGATCTTCTTGGTCTCGGCGACCATCTTCCACTCTTCCTTGGTCGAGCCGTCGTCCATGAAGACGTCGATTTGGGGAATGACGTTGAAGGCGATCTGCTTCTGGAACTTCTTCGGCGGCACTTCGGTCACCGGGTTGTAGACCGCCTTGGTCTGATCCCAGAGCTCGTCCATGCCTTCCTTGCCCGCGCCCGAAACCGACTGGTAGGTCGACACGACGACGCGCTTGATCTTGGCACGGTCATGCAGCGGCTTCAGCGCCACGACCATCTGCGCGGTCGAGCAGTTCGGGTTCGCGATGATGTTCTTCTTGGTGTAGCCCATGACCGCGTCGGCGTTCACTTCCGGCACCACCAGCGGCACATCGGGGTCGTAGCGGTAGAGCGACGAGTTGTCGATCACCACGCAGCCCGCTGCCGCGGCCTTGGGGGCATATTTCTTGGTTGCCTCCGAGCCCACGGCGAAGAGCGCGATGTCCCAGCCGGTGAAGTCGAACGTGTCGAGGTCCTGGGTCTTGAGTGTCTTGTCGCCAAAGCTCACTTCGGTGCCGAGCGACCGGCGCGACGCAAGCGCGGCGAGCTCGTCCACCGGAAACTCGCGCTCGGCGAGGATGTTCAGCATTTCCCGGCCCACGTTACCCGTGGCGCCAGCGACAACGACCTTATAGCCCATCTGGCTCTCCTTCGGTTTTTCCGCCCGCGCGCACGCTTGTCTGCGGCGCGTGGGGCTGGCGCGCCTCATACCGTATGGCATGGCACAACGAAAGGGTCTTTACGGAGAAAGCGCGATGGGACCGAATCACCGACGCAGCCCGGCGGTGGCATCGTACCGATGCCATGTGACGAAAAGTTGAGCAAAGGGTCGTTTTGTGCGCATATGGTGCGGATGCCCCTGTTTCGTCGGAAGAAACCCGCCAATTCTCGCAGGTGCAGAAATTCCAGACTTGTCTACGGATTGGGCATTCGCGTAGATGGAACCAACTTTTGATCACTGGTTGAGCAGATGAGTGACGTCATGCGCCGCGTAATCGTGGGCCGTTTCGCCGAAGGGTGCCGGACAATTTTCAGGAACTCGTTGAACGGACCGCGTTCGTGGAGGTCGATCTAAAATGCTCTACAGGCTCGTCACGTCTCTGACGCGGACGCAGAAGCAGTGGCTCTTCATGCTCATGGACGCAGGTGTCATCGCGATCGCGATGATCTCGGCCATTGCGCTGAATGCCGCCGTCAATCCCGACCTTCCGGGCCCCGGCCAGCTGATCCCGATGATCCTCGCACTGGTGGTCACGGGCAGCGCGCTGTCGTGGTGGTTCGGCCTGCCGCGCTTCACGCTCAACGCCTATGACACGCGCGGCATCGTCCGCACCGCCGGCTTCGCGCTGGTCTGCGGGGGCTTCGGCGGGATCTTCAACGGGATGATCGTGCCGCCGCTGTCGCTTGCGGTCTACTTCAACTTCTCGCTGCTGCTGCTGGTGCTCGCCGCCTCGTGGCGGATCCTGCTGCGTTACGCCACCATTGAGGTCTACCGCCGCGGCATGAACCGCATGCGCGTGCTGATTTACGGTGCCGGCCAGACCGGCCAGCAGCTCGCCGCGGCGCTCCGCCACGACCACGCCATCGAGCCGGTGGCCTTCGTCGACGACAACCCGACCCTGCAGAGCCAGGTGATCGCGGGGCTGCGGGTGCACGCGCCCTCGGCCATCAAGGAACTGATCGCCCGCAAGGGCATCGAGCGCGTGGTGCTGGCGATGCCGTCGATCAGCCAGCCGCAGCTTGCCCGCATCGCCCACCGCCTGCGCCTGATCGGCTGCGAGGTCCACGCCCTGCCGTCCTTCGCCGAGCTGGTCGGCGAGCGCGAGCTGAAGAAGCGGGTCTCGCCGGTGTCGCTCGACGACCTGCTGGGCCGCAACCGGCTCGAGTCCGAGCTGCCGGGCGTCAGCCACGCCTACAGCGGTCGCCGCATCCTCGTGACCGGGGCCGGTGGTTCGATCGGCTCCGAGCTCTGCCGCCAGCTCATCGCCTGCAAGCCCGACTGCGTGGTGCTCGTCGATCATTCGGAACTCGGGCTCTACAACATCGACAAGGAACTGCGCGACATCGCGCATGGCATGACCATCGTGCCGATCCTCGGCTCGGTGCTGAACGAGCAGCTGATGGCCGAGATCATGCAGGAGCACCGCATCGAGGTGGTCCTGCACGCGGCTGCCTACAAGCATCTGCCGCTGGTCGAATGCAACGTGCTCTCGGGGCTCAACAACAACGTCATCGGCACAAAGGTACTGGCGGACATCGCCCGTGAGGCCGGGGTCGAGCGCTTCATCCTCGTCTCCTCGGACAAGGCGGTGCGGCCGACCAACGTCATGGGGGCCTCCAAGCGCCTCGCCGAGCTCGTGGTGCAGGATCTCGCGACCCGCAGCGCCGGTACCCGGTTCTCGATGGTGCGCTTCGGAAACGTGCTGGGCTCGTCGGGCTCGGTGATCCCGCTGTTCGAGGAACAGATCGCCCGCGGCGGCCCGGTCACCCTGACCGATCCCAAGGTGACGCGCTATTTCATGACCGTCTCGGAAGCGGCGCGGCTGGTGCTGCTGGCCGGCTCCTTCGCGCGCGGCGGTGACGTCTTCGTGCTCGACATGGGCGACCCGGTGCCGATCAAGAAGCTGGCGCGGCAGATGATCGAGGGCGCGGGCTACACCGTGCGCGATGCCAAGCACCCGGACGGAGATATCGAGATCGAGATCACCGGCCTGCGCAGGGGCGAGAAGCTGCACGAAGAGCTGCTGATCTCGCCGGACATGCTGACCACGCCGCACCACAAGATCCTGCGCGCGCAGGAAAGCTACCTCTCGGAGTTCGAGATCGCGACCGCGCTCAAGGACCTGCGCAGCGCCATCGCCGCGCTCGACGAGGACATGGCCCGCAGCGTGATCGCCCGCTGGGTCGAGCGTTGCAAGGATACCGAGCAGACCGCTCAGGCCGACGAGAAGGCCCGCGTCTGACCGCGTGAGCCCTTGCGGGGCGCCTGAGGCAGGCCCCGGTCAGGGGCACGGATTTCCGGAAAATCAGAGACAGGCAGGAGGCGGCGTCGCCCCCTGCCTTTGTCGTCCCGGGGCTCAGCGCCCGGGAATGTCGTCGCGGGCGGGGGCGGGGCCCCATTCCTCGATCACGGTTGCGGCCTCTTCGGCGCTCTCCACAAAGCGGAACAGGTCGAGATCCTCGGGGCTTATGGTGCCCGCGTCCTCGAGCGCTTCCCAGTTGATGATCTTCTCCCAGAAGGCGCGGCCGAAAAGCAGGAACGGCACCCGCTCCATGCGGCCGGTCTGGATCAGCGTCAGCGCCTCGAACATCTCGTCGAGCGTGCCGAAGCCGCCGGGGAAGACGCAGATCGCCCGCGCGCGCATCAGAAAGTGCATCTTGCGGATCGCGAAGTAGTGGAAATTGAAGCAGAGCTCCGGCGTCACGTAAGTGTTCGGCGCCTGCTCGTGGGGCAGCACGATGTTGAGCCCGATCGAGACGCCGCCCGCCTCTTCCGCGCCGCGGTTGCCCGCCTCCATCACGCCGGGGCCGCCGCCGGTGGTGATCACGAACTCGCGGTTGCCGCTGGCAATGGATTTCTCGGTCATGCGCCGGGCAAAGAGCCGCGCTTCCTCGTAGAAATGGGTCAGCTCGGCGAGGGTCTTGGTGCGGGCGGTGTGGCGCTCCTCGGGCGAGGGGATGCGCGCGCCGCCAAACAGCACCACGGTGGAGTCGATGTTGCGCTCGTCGAGGATCAGCTGGGGCTTCAGCAGCTCGAGCTGCAGCCGCACCGGGCGCAGCTCCTCGCGGCAAAGAAAGCCTTCGTCGGCGAAGGCGAGCCGGTAGGAGGGGGCGCGGGTCTGCGGTGTGTCGGGGATCTGCTCCGCGGTCTCGCGGTCCCGGCCGGCATCGCGGAAGACGGAGTGGCGTTCGTCGTTCATTCCTGGGGGTATCCTTGTCCTGCCCGTCTTCAGACTATAGCGTCCGCCCTCGTCGCGTCATCAGGGGAACGTCAGAATGGACTGGAAACACGCAATCATCGAGGCCGCAGCCCGGATCGAAGGCCACGCTCAGGTAACCCCGGTGATGACCAGCGATGCACTCTGGGATCGCCCGGTGGAGCTGAAGCTCGAGCAGCTCCAGCACACCGGCAGCTTCAAGGCGCGCGGCGCGTTCAACACGCTGCTGGCCGGGCCGGTGCCCGAGGCGGGCGTGGTCGCGGCCTCGGGCGGCAACCACGGCGCGGCGGTGGCCCATGCGGCGACGCGGCTGGGGTTCGGGGCTCAGATCTTCGTGCCCGAGATGGCGGGCCCCTCGAAGATCGCGCTGATCGAGCGCACCGGCGCCGCGCTGACCGTGGTGCCGGGGGAATATGCCAACGCGCTCGAGGCCGCGCGCGCCTTTGAGGCCAGCACCGGCGCGATGCAGGTGCACGCCTATGACGCGCCCGCGACCGTGGCCGGGCAGGGCACCCTGACCCGCGAGTGGGAGCAACAGGGGCTCGAGGCCGACACGCTGCTGATCGCCGTCGGCGGCGGCGGGCTGATCGCCGGTGCGCTGGCCTGGCTGCAGGGGGCGCGCAAGGTGGTGGCGGTGGAGCCCGAGACCTCCTGCGCGCTGTCGGCGGCGCTCGAGGCCGGCGAGGCGGTCGACGTCGAGGTCTCTGGCGTGGCGGCCAACGCGCTTGGCGCACGCCGCATCGGCGGGATCTGCTTCGAGCTGGCGCAGGCCCATCTGGGCGAGAGCGTGCGGGTGACGGACGCGTCGATCACCGAGGCGCAGCGGGCGCTGTGGCAGACCCACCGACTGCTGGTCGAACCCGCGGGAGCGACGGCGCTGGCGGCGCTGCGCTCGGGCGCCTACGTGCCGGCGCCGGGCGAGCGGGTCGCGGTGCTGCTCTGCGGCGGCAACATCGCGCCCGACCCGCTGGGCTGAGGCGTCAGAGCGCGGCGCTCAGCACCAGCCAGCCGGCGGTTTCGGCGCAGAGCTGCGTCGCGCCCAGCACGTCTCCGGTCTGGCCGCCGAGCGCGGCCCGCGCCTTGCGCGCCACCAGCGCGGCGGTGCCGAGCATCGCCGCCACTGCCAGCACCCCGGCCACGCCGGTGATCAGGCCGAGCAGCAGCAGGACGGCGAGACCGGGCAGCCAGGCGTTGCGGTCGGGCCGTCCGGGCGTCGCCATGCGACCCAGCCCGTCGGGCCGTGCCGGCGGCAGCCCGTCGAGCACCAGCAGCATGGCAAACCGGCTGCCCACGCCCGCCAGCAACAGCGCGGCGGCGCTGCAGGACTCATCGGCCAGCGCGCCGAGCGATGCGGCGCCCAGCCCCACGGCAAGGATCAGCGCCAGCGCGCCGTAGCTGCCGACGCGGCTGTCGCGCATGATCTCGAGCCTCCGCGCCCTGTCGCGCCCGCCCAGCCCGTCGATGAAATCCGCCAGCCCGTCGTGGTGCAGCCCGCCGGTGGCCAGCGCCATCGCGATGAGCGCCAGCACCCCGGCGGCCAGCGGTGCCAGCCCCAGCGTACTGCCCCCCGCGAGCACTGCCCAGCCGATCAGCCCGACCGGCAGCCCGGTGAGCGGAAAGGCCCAGCGGGCGGTGCTCATCGGTGGCGGCGGCAGCGGGAAGCTGCCCGCGGGCAGGCGGGTCAGCATCATCAGCGCCAGCCGTGTCTCGCGGATGCGCTCGCCGAGGCGTACGCTCAGGCTGTCGCTCACGCCCCCGCGACCCCGGCCTCGGCGAAGGTGGCCATGCCGTTGTGGCAGGCCAGCGCCCCGCGCAGAACGCCAAGCGCCAGCGCCGCGCCCGAGCCCTCGCCAAGCGCCATGCCGAGATCGAGGATCGGGCGCTTGCCCATGGCGCGGGTTATGCCGCGATGCCCGGGCTCGGCGCTGGCGTGGCCGATCAGGCAGTGGTCCAGCAGCTCGGGCCGCGCCGCGTGCAGGGGCGCCACCGCGGCGGTGCAGATGAAGCCGTCGAGCAGCACCGGGATCCGCGCCAGCCGCGCTGCCAGCACCGCGCCGCAGATCGCCGCCTGCTCGCGCCCGCCGAGCGCCGCCAGCAGGCCGATGCCGCGGACGCCGGAATGCTGCGCCACCGCGCGCGCGACCACCTCGGCCTTGTGCGCGATGGCCGCCGTGTCCGAGCCGGTGCCGCGCCCGACCCAGTCGCTCGCTGCGCCGCCGAACACCGCATGCGCCAGCGCCGCCGCCACCGTCGAGTTGCCGATGCCCATCTCGCCGAGGATCAGCACGTCCGCCTGCGGGTCCACCGCGTCGGCACCGCGCTGCAGGGCATTGAGCGTCTCGGCCTCGTCCATGGCGGGGGCGGCGGTGAAGTCGCGGGTCGGGCGGTCGAGCTCGAGCGCCACCACCGAGAGCGCGGCACCGTTCAGCTTGCAGAGCTGGTTGATGGCCGCGCCGCCGTGTTCGAAATTCGCCACCATCTGGGCGGTGACCTCCTGCGGGAAGGGGTTCACCCCCTGCGCACAGACGCCGTGGTTGCCCGCGAATACCAGCGCCTGCGCGCGGTCGATCACCGGGCGCGCCTGCCCGCGCCAGCCGGCGAGGAACTCGGCCAGCTCCTCGAGCCGCCCGAGCGCGCCCGGCGGCTTGGTGAGCTCGAGCTGGCGGGCGCGCGCCGCCTCGGCCGCCCCGGTGTCGAAGGCGGGGAGCGGCAGGGTCTCGACATCGCGCAGCGCGGCAAGGAGGGGGCGGTCGGTCATGGTCACTTCACTTTCATCGGATGGCCCGCGACGCAGAACCAGAGCTCGTCGCAGGCGGCGGCGATCTGCTGGTTCACCAGCCCGGCCGCGTCGCGGAAGTCGCGGGCGAGCTTGTTCTCCGGGACGATCCCGGCGCCGACCTCGTTGGTGACGAAGACGACCGGCGCCCGCAGCCCGGGCAGCAGCGCCGCCAGGGTCCGGGTCTCGGCCTCCCAGTCGCGGCCCGAGAGCATCAGGTTGGTGAGCCAGAGCGTCAGGCAGTCGACCAGACGGGGCGCCTCGCCGTCGCTGTCGCGCAGGGCGCCCGCGAGGTCCAGCGGCGCACCGATGGTGCGCCATTCCGGGCCCCGGCGGGCCTGATGGCGGGCGATGCGGTCGGCCATCTCGTCGTCATGGGCCTCGGCTGTGGCGATGTAGATCGCCGGCTGACCCAGCGCGAGCGTCATGCGCTCGGCCTCGCGGCTCTTGCCCGAACGGACGCCGCCGGTGATGAGGATCGACTTTCCCATGAAGCCGTGACAAAGCAGGTTCCGCGCGATTTGGAAAGCCTCGATGACGCCGCCTGACAGCAACGAGATGCTCTTGATCCGGCACGCCCCGGCCGACCACGGCGGGCGGCTCTGCGGGCGTACCGACGTGCCCGCTATCCTGCCGTCCGAGGCCGATCTGGCGCCCCTGCGCGGCTGGCTGTCCGGCTGCACCCGAGTGGTCTCGAGCCCGGCGCTGCGCTGCGTGCAGACCGCCGGGGCGCTGTTTCCAGATCATGCGCGCCCCACCGACAACCGCCTGTGGGAACAGGATTTCGGTGCCCATGACGGGCTGCCCTTCAGCGATCTTCCCGACCTCGGCCCGCTTCCGCGCACGGCGCTGGCGGCGCATCGCCCGCCGGAGGGCGAGAGCTTTGCCGACGTGGCAGAGCGCCTGCGGCCCCTGTTCGACGAATTGACGGTCGCCGCGTCCGACGGGCCGCTCGCGGTGGTGGCCCATGCCGGGATCGTGCGCGCGGCGCTGGGGCTGGCGGCGGGAGACGTCGCCACGGGGCTGCTCTTCGAGGTGGCGCCGCTCTCGGTCACGCGGCTGCGCTGTCACCCGGGCGGCATCTCGGTCGTGGCGGTGAACTGGGCGGGGCCGGGCGCATGAGTTTCGCCGCGATGATGGCGCTCGCTTTCGCGATCGACGCGCTGGTCGGCTGGCCCGATGCACTGTTCCGGCGCATCGGGCATCCGGTGGTGTGGATCGGCAGGCTGATCGCGGCGCTCGACCTGCGGCTCAACGGCGGCAGCGTCGCGCAACAGCGCGCTGCCGGGGCGCTCACCGTGGCGGCGGTGCTGGCCGCGGCACTGGTCCCGGCGCTTCTGGTGCAGGTGCTTCTGCCGGACGGGGCCCTTGGCATCGTGATCGGCGGCATCCTCGCCTGGCCCTTCCTCGCGGTGCGCTCGATGCACGACCATGTCGCCGCGGTGGCACGTCCGCTCGCCGCCGGAGACCTCGCCGGGGCGCGGCAGGCGGTGTCGATGATCGTCGGGCGCGATCCGCAGAGGCTGGATGCCTCGGGCGTGGCGCGGGCGGCGCTCGAGAGCCTCGCCGAGAACAGCTCCGACGGCATCGTGGCGCCGCTGTTCTGGGGCGTGATCGGAGGCCTGCCGGGCATCGTCGCCTACAAGGCGGTGAACACGATGGATTCCATGATCGGCCATCGCAACGCCCGCTACGAGGATTTCGGCAAGGTGGCGGCGCGGCTCGACGATCTGGTGAACTTGATCCCGGCACGGCTGACCGGGCTGTTCTTCGCGCTGGCCTCGGGGCGCCCGGCGCCGGCGCTGCGGGTGATGGCGGCGGATGCGGCTCAGCACCGCTCGCCCAATGCCGGCTGGCCCGAGGCGGCACTTGCGGGCGCCCTGCCGGTACGGCTGTCGGGGCCGCGGGTCTATGGCAATACCATCGCCGACGAGCCCTGGGTCAACGCCGCAGGGCCCGACGCGGATGCGCCGTCCCTGACCCGCGGGCTCGGGCTTTATCGCCGGACCATGGCGCTGTGCGGGCTGCTGCTGCTGGTGCTGGCGCTGCTCTGAGCGGCGCGCTCAGATCGCCAGCCGGTCGGCGAGCCGGTCCTGCACGAGCCCCGCGACACGGACGATGTCGGCCTTGAACGGCCGCCCGTCGGCGCGGGCCTCGGCCAGCCCGGCGGCGGCGGCCTCGAGCACGTGGTCGCCGGCGCTGTGCGCCACGCCGCGCAGGAACTGCGTCACGTAGTCGAGCATCCGCTCGTCGCCATCGTCGCCCAGCACGTCGGCGGCATGCGCCATGTCGTCGCGGTAGGCCAGCGGATCGGGGCGGATCGGCTCGTCCACGACCATCCGAAGGCCGCGCGGCTGACGCTCGGGCGGGAGGTTCGAGATGATCTCGCTCTGGAAGGTGGTGACGCTGGCGATGGGCTTGGGCAGGAAGCCATCGGCGCCGGCGGCCAGCGCCACATCCTCGGCAAAGCTGTCGCCGCTGGTCCCGAGAATGACCGCGACCCGGGGCAGGGCCGAGGCCAGCTCCGAGATCAGCTCGGCCCCGGAGCCGTCGGGCAGCCCCAGATCCACGATCACGACGGTCGGGCGATACACCATGAGGTGCCGCCGCGCCGATTGCAGGCAGTCCGCCCGACGAATGCGCGCGCCGCTGCGCAGGCACAGCAACCGCATGGCGTCGCAGGCGTAACGGCTGTCCTCGACCGCCAGCACGGTCATGCCGAGAAGCGGCCGGGTCGCGGTGGGGCGCGGAAGCGGGGTGTATCCATCCGAGTCGGTCATCACGTTCTCCTTTGGGCTTTGACCGATTCATTACCCGTCGTCCCTAACGGGCGGTTAACGCTCGCACCATCTTGCGAAAATGACGTGGCAGGGGCCATAAGCAGGGGGAGAGCTTACGCAAGGGAGGAACCCATGATCGGTCGTCTGAACCACGTTGCCATCGCCGTGCCGGATCTCGAGGCCGCCGCCGCGCAATACCGCGACACGCTGGGCGCCAAGGTCGGTGCGCCGCAGGACGAGCCGGACCATGGCGTCACCGTGATCTTCATCGAACTGCCCAACACCAAGATCGAGCTGCTCTACCCGCTGGGCGAGAACTCCCCGATCCAGGGCTTTCTCGACAAGAACCCCTCTGGCGGCATCCACCACGTCTGCTACGAGGTCGACGACATCCTCGCCGCGCGCGACCGGCTCAAGGTCGCGGGCGCGCGGGTGCTGGGCACGGGCGAGCCCAAGATCGGCGCCCATGGCAAGCCGGTGCTGTTCCTGCATCCCAAGGATTTCCAGGGCACTCTGGTCGAGCTCGAGCAGGTCTGAGGCAGCGATATGGCGATCACATCCGCGCTCGTGCTCTATGCGGTGATCTGGTTCATGACCTTCCTCGTCGTGATCCCGTTCCGGCTGGAAACCCAGGGGGACCGGGGCGAAGTCGTCGAGGGCACCCATGCCAGCAGCCCCGAGGTGCACAACCTCCGTCGCAAGGCGCTCATCACCACCGGCATCGCGCTGGTGCTGTGGGCGATCATCGCGGGGGTCATCCTCTCGGGGTGGGTCACCGTGCGCGACATCGACGGCTGGATGTTCAACCGGATGGGCCCGTCGTCTCTGGACTGACGGGCCCTTCGCTTTGCGGCCTGACCGTTGGGTCAGGCAGTGACGGAGCGGGTCTGGAGCCTGTGGAACAGGTGGGTGAAGGTGGCGGCGCCGAGGATCGGCACCAGCAGGTTCACCAGCGGGATGGTCAGCGGCACCACCATCAGCACGCCGGCGATCCAGATCGTGACGAAATGGCGCTTGCGCAGCCGCGTGGCGCCATCGCGCCCGACCCGCCGGATTGCCGCCAGCGTGAAATATTCCCGCCCGAGCAGGTAGCCGTTCAGCCCCCAGAAGATGAAGGGCGCGAGCGGCGCGAAGAGCAGGTAGAGCACCAGCGCCACGATGTTGGCGAGGATCAGCACCCCCAGAAATCCGATCGAATCCCGGATGTTCTCCATCAGCGACAGCTCGTTCGCCGGGCCGAGCGCCGGGTAGTGCCGGTCCTCCACCGCCTGCGCCACGTCGTCGAGGAAGATGCCGGTGATGGCCGAGGCCACGGGCACCATCAGGAACACCGAAAGCAGCAGCATGAGCGGGATGGCGCCCCAGCTGATCGCGTCGTCGACCCAGGTCACCGAGCCGATCCACGGCAGCGAGACGCTGTCGCCGAGGAACCAGCCCACCACCTGCACGAAGACCACGTAGACCGAGATGAAGATGGCCACGGTGATGCCCAGCCCCTTGAGCAGCACCCGCTGGAAGCGCGGGTCGCTAAGCTGGCCGATCGCGGCGAGGAACGAGGCCGGGATCACTGCGACACCCACTCGGTGATGGCGTCGAGATCCGGGCGCGGGCGCTCGGGCGGGGCCGAGGTCTCGGTTCCGAGGTGCAGGAAGCCCGCGATGCGCTCGTGCGGAGCAAGGCCGAGCTCGTCCTCGACGAAGGGGCGGTCCTCGGCGATCCAGCCGGTCAGCCAGTTGGCGCCCCAGCCGCTCGCCAGTGCCGCGTTCAGGAGGCCGAGGCAGACGGCACCGGCGGAATAGGTCTGCTCGATCGCGGGGATCTTGGGGCTTTGCTTGGGCGATTCGATCACCGCCACGCAGAGATGGCTGTCGGCGAACTGCTTCTGCCCCTTGGCGGCCACGTCCGGGTCGAGCCCCAGCGCCTCGCCCCGGGCCAGCGCGGCGGCGGCGAGCCGCTCCAGCGCCGCGCCCTCGAGCACGACGAAACGCCACGGCTCGAGCTTGCCGTGGTCCGGGCTGCGCGCGGCGGCGGTCAGGATCGGCATCAGCGCCGCGCGGTCGGGGGCGGGACCGGCGAGGGTCTTGGCCGGGCGCGAGCGGCGGCTCAGCAGGAATTCCATCGCCGCGGGGTTCGGTGTGGGCATGCAGGTCTCCATCGTTCGTCGAGGTCATATGTCAGGCTTTGGGGCGGGGGATTCAACCGCCCGCGTTGCCGCCCGGGGCCGCGGCTGCTAAGCCCGCCCTGACCGATGCGACACGGAGCCCGATCATGGCGAAGGCGACCCTTGCCCATCTCGCGGTGCCCGGAGCGACGCTGGCGCTGCGGGTGACGCCCCGCGCCTCGCGCAACGAGATCCGCGAGGAGGGCGACCAGCTCAGGGTTCTGGTGACCACGGTGCCCGAGGACGGCAAGGCCAATGCCGCCGTCGCCAAGCTGCTGGCCAAGGCGCTGGGCGTGCCGAAATCGCGGCTGACCCTGATCCAGGGCGCGACGTCGCGCGACAAGGTCTTCCGGATCGATCCCTGACCCGGTTCGCGCCCGGACTCAGTCCTCGTCGCGGACGTAGACGCCCTCGGGCAGCGAGATCGCGGCGGCGAGATCGCGCATCTGGGTCATGGACAGGGTGATCTTCTGGACGCTGTCGGTGCGCGGGTCGTATTGCTCGACCGTGACGCAATCCTCGAACCCCGAGACGATCACATCTTCCTGGAGATAGGTGCTGCCCTCGTCGACGAGGGTGACGACCGTGGCGTCGAATTCGTGCTCGATGCTGAACATGAGACCAGCCTAGCGCAGCTGTTTTGCCGTGCCCATACCGAAAAGACCCACCCTCGCGCGCAGTTATCGCGTGACTCTGGCGCGGGAGGGTTCGCGCGCCTATGCTGAGGACGAACGCCCGCTTCCCGGCACCGGAGAACCCCAGCCCCCATGCGTCGATTGCTCTATCTCGCCCTTGTCCTGCTTGCCGCCTGCGAGGCCGTGCCCACCGTCACTCCGCCGGGCGGACAGGCGTCCGGCTCGCCCGAGGCGCGCGAGGCCGAGCGCGCGACGCGGCAATTCGTCGAGGTCGCGAGCACGCTCGAGCCGGTGGTGGAATCCGAGTGTCGGCGCCTGACCTCCGGGCTGAACTGCGATTTCCTGATCGTCGTGGACGACCGCATGGGCGACGAGCCCAACGCCTTCCAGACGCTCGACCGCAACGGCCGTCCGATCCTTGCCTTCAACATCCCGCTGATCGCCTCGGTCGAGAACGCCGACGAGCTGGCCTTCGTCATGGGCCACGAATCGTCGCACCACATCCTTGGCCACCTCGCGCGGGTCGAGGAGGACGCCGCCGTGGGGGCGCTGATCTTCTCGGGGATCGCCTCCATGTCCGGTGCCACCGCCGCAGACGTGCGCTCGGCAGAAGAGTTCGGGGCCAGCGTGGGCGCGCGGACCTTCTCCAAGGAATACGAGCTCGAGGCCGACCAGCTTGGCACCATCCTCACCATGATGGCGGGCTACGACCCGGTGCGGGGGGCCGAGTTCTTCATGCGCATCCCCGACCCGGGTGACCGCTTCCTCGGGACGCACCCGCCGAACTCTGCCCGAATCGCCATCGTCCGCCGCACCGCCGCGGCCTACGCCGCCACGAACTGAGCGCTCCCGGTCACGTTGACCTGCATCAAGGGCAGCGGGAAGCCGTCCTGCTAGGCTCTGTCTCATGAGAGACAGCTACCCTTGGGGGATGTTCAGATGCCTGGCGCAACCGACTTCAAACGGCACGCGATGCTTGTCGACGACATGGCCACCACACTGGGCCTCGATCTCGAGGAACAGATGATGCGGGGGCGGCTGTCCCTGTCGCAGCTCGAGGACGCGGTGCTGAGCTGCACCGGCTGCACCCAGCCCTGTGCCTGCGAGCAATGGCTCGCCGCGCAGGCCGAGACCGCTCCCGACGCGCCGGGCTACTGCCGGAACGCCGCGCTCTTCGAAAATCTGCGCGACACCTGACGCATGGCAGAGGAGGACGACAAGATGTTCGACACCCGGCCCCATCAGCCGCTTGGTGACCCGCAAGAGCATTACTGGCTCGTGCAGCGCATGGCCCAGGCGAACGGAACCGATCTTGTGCTGGCCACCGATGCCGGCATTCTGACACAGGAAGACTGGGCCGGGATGGTCCAGCGCTGCCGCGGCTGCAAATGGACCGACGGCTGCCAGCGCTGGCTCGACCGGCCCGAGGACGCCCTGCGCGACACGCCGGAAGATTGCGTGAACCACGCGCATTTCGCAGCCCTGAAGGAGCTGCTCGGGGAGTAAAGAGGATGACGCAGACGCTTGGAGATCCCGCCAGGCATTTCTGGATGACGCGCAGCGTCGCTCGCGTCATGGGGCTGAACCTGTCGGAGGAGATGCACACGGGCCGGCTCGAGCCGGCCCAGTATGCCCAGATGGTCACCTGTTGCCGGGGCTGCGCCCTGGTCGAGGCCTGCGAGGGCTGGCTCGGCAGCCAGACCGGCATCGCCAGCCTGCCGCCTCCCGGCTGCCGCAACGCCGCGGTGCTGTCGCAGCTGAAGCGCCCGCATTGAGCGCGTGCTGAGGCCGGACCTGCCCGACCCGGCACGCTGGGGCCGCTCCGGGCCGCTCGTCCCCTGCGGGGCGGGGGCCCGGCATGCGGTCTGGCGCTGCGACGATCTCGTCATCAAGAGCACCAACCGCACGGAGCCGGCCCTGCGCTGGCTCGCGCCCGTTCATGCCTGGGCCCGGGCGGCAGGGCTGATCGTGCCCGAGCCGGTTCCCGCGCTTTCGGGGCTATTGGTTTCGGGCGGCTGGACGGCCGAGCGGTTCCTGCCGGGGCCGGGCGCTTCGGCGCGTGATCTGCAGGAGCTGGCGCCCCGGATCGTGGCGTTTCACCGGCTGTCGCGGGGGGTGCCACCGCGGCCCGGCGTGCCGGGGATGGCGGCGCTGCTGCGCGAGGGCAGGGGCGGGGACGTCACTCTATGGGCGATGCCGCGTCGACTGGCGCAGGCGATCCGTGCCGCGTTTATCGCGGTGGCGTCAGAGCGCGCAGGCCTCGTGCATGGGGACCTGAACCCCGGCAACGTCATCCTGACCCCGAACGGGCCGGCGCTGGTGGACTGGGACGAATCGCGCGCCGACCACCTGTTTCTCGACCTCGCCCCGCTCGGCGTTCGCCAAAGCATCCGGCAACGCCGCGCGGCGCTTGCCTACGAGGTCGCCTGCTGCTGGAGCGTCGAGCCGGAGAGGGCGCGCCGCCTGGCGCGCCGGCTCATTCCATCCGCAGGTTCCGGGCGGATTCCTTGATGGCGTCGTATTGCCCGGAAGGGCGGAATCGCCACAGGTAGTCGGGCAGAACCGCCTCCATCGAGGTGGGCGCGATGCCGAGCTCCTTGAAGCCCCTGGCGCCATCCGAGACCACGTTGTCGCGGCGCAGCGACTTCACCTGATCGCGGGTGATCTGCGCCTTGAAGAGCCCGCCGGTCAGGGTCTGCAGAAGCTCGAAGCTCCACCCCATGATCGAGGCGAGGCCGAAGGGGATGTTGGCCACGAACCTGCGGCGACGGATCACCGACAGCATCTGCCCGATCAGGTCGCGGAAGCTCTCCGCATCCGGGCCGCCAAGCTCGTAGACGCCGGGAGCGGCCTCGCCGGTGACGCCCATCACCGCCGCGTGGGCGACGTCGTCGACATAGACCGGCTGGAACTTCGTGTCGGCGCCCACCAGCGGCAGCACCGGACCCATGCGGGACATCGAGGCGAAGCGGTTGAAGAACTGGTCGTCCGGCCCGAAGATCACCGAGGGACGCAGGATCACGGCGTCGGGCATGTGCTTGAGCACCGCTTCCTCGCCAAGCGCCTTGGTGCGGGCATAGCCGCTGGCGCTGTCCGCGTCGGCGCCGATGGCCGAGATCTGCACCATGCGCGCCACGCCCTGTTCGGCCGCGATGCGGGCGATGCGCTCGGCCCCCTCGTGCTGCACGGCGTCGAAGCTGTTCTTGCCCTTGGCGTCGAAGGTGCCCACGCAGTTCACCACCGCGTCTGCGCCTTGCATGACGGCGCGCACCGAGTCGTCGTCGCGGATGTTGCAGAGCACCGGCTCCACCTGGCCGACGACGCCGTAGGGCTTCACGAAGATCGCTTCGTTGGGGCGACGCACCGCGACACGGACCCGCCAGCCAAGCTTGGCCATGCGACGCGCGACGTAGCGCCCAACAAAGCCGGATCCGCCGTAGATGGTGACGAGTTTGCTCATGGCCGTGCTCCTGCTGCGAGGTTCCGAGGTCTTGAATACCGGCCTGACGGGGTCGCGGCAAGGTGCCGTGGGGGCGGATGGAAAACAAACCGAAAAAAGGTCGTTGACACCATCTCGCGGGCCGCGTAAACGCCTGCCTCACACCACCTGTGCCCAGGTGGCGGAATTGGTAGACGCGCTGGTTTCAGGTACCAGTGGCTTAACGGCCGTGGAGGTTCGAGTCCTCTCCTGGGCACCACTACTCCCAAGCAAAACAATCGTTTCGCTGTGATCCGTCTGGATCGACGGGAGTGGTGTGTTTTTCGTACACGAATGGTTCTGCCGGACTGGCACGCGGCGGGAACGCCCCGCCACGGCCCTGCCGACATGCGCCGGTTCTTCGATGTGGGGGCCGGGGCCGAAACACCGTCTGCACGGCCTCCCGACCCCGGCCCTAAGTCTCAGCCGATCGCGAAATCGAGCGAGTCGCTGCTGAGGTCGAGCGCGAACTCGTTCGAGAACACGTCGAACTGCACGAGGTCCGCCTGCGCCCCGGTCGAATAGACCGGACCGAAAGAGCCTTCCGCCACCGCACCCAGCACGCCGGCGCGGTAGAAGCCCTCGAGCAGGGCAAGGCTGTAGCCCACGTTGAGGTTGAGGTCGGTGTCGTTCGAGAAGGTCTCGCCCTCGGCCTCGAAGACCAGCTCGTATTCGACCATGCCGTCGCCGTTGTCGTCGTACTGGCTGGCATTGCCGTACTGGGTCGCGCCGGCGAGGCTGAACTCGAATGTGTCGCCGTTCTCGAACACGATGTCCGCGACGATGTCGCCGGCATCGAGCACGAAGTCCTGCAGGAAGTTCAGCCCGGCGAAGAGATCGAGGTCGAGAAGCTCGATCCCAGCCTCCACGCCCGTCTCCCAGAAGTCGCTGAAGAAGTCGATCCCGATGTCGAACGGGTTCGCCCCGCCGAAGAACAGGTCGGCGATGGCCTGATCCGCGTCGAGGTTGAGCTGCAGCACGTTGTTCGAGGCGCCGTCGCCCTCGAAGATCCCGCCTCCGGAGGGGGTGCCGGTGACGTCGAGCTCGGGCCATGCCAGCGTGGCGGAGAGCGCGTCGTCGCTGTCACCGATCTCGAACGGCGGCGAGGTCTCGCTGTCGTAGTCGATCAGCGACTGGCTGCCGTTCTCGTTGATGCTGGGGCTGAAGGCGCTGAACCCGGCGATCTCGAGCGAGGTGCCGACGGCGATCTCGAGGATCAGGTCGAGCATGTAGCTCAGCGACGGCCCGTCGGTCATGAAGCCGCCGCCTGCCAGCGCCACCGTCGGGTCGAGCTGCAGCACATCGGTGGTGAGGTTGTAGAAGGCCTCGACCGAGACGTCGTAGGGCACGGTGACGTCCACCGAGCCGCCCTCGAGCACCAGCTCCTGCTCGAGCCCGACGCGGATGTCGTAGAACCAGCTGCCGCCAAGCACGTCGCCGCCCCAGTTGCCGCTGTCGGCGACGTCGAGCCCGAGGAACGGGATGTCTGGGTCGAAGACGAAGGCCGCGCCCGAATCCCAGATGCTCTGGTCGGTCGCGGTGAAGTCGATCGCGCCGGCGGTCAGGTCATAGGCGGAGGCGATGTTGATCGTCGCCTGCCCGGTTTCCGTGTCGCCGTTGGACAGCTCCTGCGAGGTGGCGGTGAAGGTCAGGTCGAAGTCGAAATCCGCGTCCGGCAGGGTGAGCAGGTAGGACCGCGAGACATAGTCCGTGGTGGTGACCGTGCCGAGCGTGTTGAGGGTGACCCCGAACGGCACCGCGCTGCTGACGAGGCTGGCGATGAACTCCGAGTTGTCGTCGTCGGTCTCGGTCGCGATGACCTGCAGATGCACCTCGTGCACGTTGGACGTGGCCGAGGCGATGATCGAGACCTCGGGAACGTCCGCGACCGCCTCGACCCAGACGTTCACGGTGGCGTAGTCGGTGCCGCCGTTGCCGTCCGAGATGCAGTAGGTGAAGCTGTCGGCCCCGGCGTAGTCGGTGTCGGGCGTGTAGAGCAGCGCGTCGCCCGGCAGCAGGTCGGGGTCGTCGCCGTCGACGATCTGCACGGTGCCGTGCATGGCGCCGAAGGCGTCGGTGATGGTCAGCGTGTCGCCATCCGCGTCGGTGTCATTGTCGAGCACCGAGAACAGCACGCCCACCGCCGTGTCGGAGGGATCGTCGAGCCCCGAGGCGCCGTCCTCGAAGATGCTGTAGGAATCGTCCATCGCATCCGGTGCCGCAGGCGCCAGCGTGACCATCTTGGCCGAGCCGCCGCGTCCGCCGCCCGGCGCGCCGATGCTGGTCACCCGCACGCCGAACTCGACCTGCGCGATGTCGTCCAGCGTGAGGTCCCCGGCCTCGTTGGACAGGGTGAAACTCGTCAGCTGGACGTCGCCCTTGTTCTTGCCGATCCCCGGTCCGCCGAACTCGACGCCGGCATCGTAGGGATCCGCAGCGCCGTGCATGTTGGCGCCATGCCCGAGGTCGATGACGTCCCCGGTCTGGTAATCCGTCACGTCGACGCCGAACGCCGACGAGTTCATCAGTTTCGAATCGTCGTTGAGATTGAAGAACAGGCCGCGGATGTCGCCGACCTCCCCATCATCTCCCGGCAGCACCTCAAGGGTGAACTCGATGGTGCCGTCGACCTCGACCGCAGTGACCTGGATGTCCGGTCCGCCATCCACCCCTGGAATGACGAACGTGATGCTCCTTACGCAATCCATGACCCATTCTCCTCCCGTTACCACAGTGACAGCCCGTTTCCGGGCTTCTTTTCCGTGGGGTACCGGGGCCGACCGCGATGCGCCCGTTGTCCGGTGCGGCCGGCGCGCGCCGGTGACCGGGAACACGACTCGTTTTGGTGGGCGTTAGAGCGACCGTACTCGGCACAACCACGGGTGGAGATTACGCTCGGTCAAAATAATCATCAATGCGAATTTCGCTATATTTGGTTAACGCACGAGACCGGGGGCTATGGCGCGGTTGGTGCCTGCAACGCGCGGGCGGGTCGGTTGCGGACGAGATCCCCGCTCCGGTGCCTCCCCGACGCGGGCTGACCCCGCCCGTCCGCGCCACACAGGCGCAGAAACGAAAGACGCACCGCAGGGGCCTGCGGTGCGTCTGGTGTTCCGTCAGCTCAGGAGGGGCTCACTCTGCGACGCTGCTGCGCGGTACCGCGATCCCCTGCTTGCCCTGCGTGATGAGGCGGGCGCTCTTCTGGCCCGAAGCGTGGGACCAGAGCCAGCTCAGCGCCACCGCCATGCGGTTGCGGGTGCCGATAAGGAAGTAGATGTGGGCGATGCCCCAGACCCACCACGCAAGCGCGCCCTTCAGCCGGATGCGGCCGAAATCGGCCACCGCGGCCTTGCGCCCGATGGTGGCGAGGCTGCCCTGGTGGCGGTAGACGAAGCGGCCCGGATCGCGCCGCAGTCCGAAGCGGGCCTTCAGCTTGCGGGCCACGAACTCGCCCTGCTGCTTGGCGGCGGGCGCGATGCCCGGCACCGGCTTGCCGTCGGCATTGGTCACCGCGGCGGTGTCGCCGATCACGAAGATCTCGGGGTGGCCTTCGAGCGTCAGGTCCTCGGTCACCGGAACCCGCCCGGCACGGTCGCCCGCGACGCCCAGCCACTGCGCCGCGCGCGAGGCCTTGACCCCGGCGGCCCAGATCGCGGTGCGCGCGGGGATGTGCTCGGTGCCGAGCGTGATGCCCTCGGGGTCGCAATGGGTCACCGGCGTGCCGGTGCGGACCTCGACACCGAGCCGCTTCAGCGCGCCTGCGGCATAGTCCGACAGCGACTCGGGGAAGGCGGGCAGGACGCGCGGCCCGGCCTCGACCAGCAGCACGCGGGCCTGACGGGTGTCGATGTTGCGGAACTCGCGCACGAGAGAGGTTTGCGCCAGCTCGGCGATGATGCCCACCAGTTCGACCCCGGTCGGACCGGCGCCGACCACGGCGAAGGTCAGCAGCGCCTCGCGCTCCTTGGGGTCGTCGGACCGCTCGGCCGCCTCGAAGGCCGAGAGCACCCGGCGCCGGATCGCCGTGGCGTCCTCGAGCGTCTTGAGCCCGGGCGCGGCGGTCTCCCAGTCGTCGTTGCCGAAGTAGCTGTGACGCGCGCCCGTGGCGAGCACCAGCGTGTCGTACTCGACCGAGCCGCCGTCGGTGAAATGGACGCGCCGGTTGTCCTGGTCCACGGCCTCGACCTCGGCCATCAGCGTGCGCACGTCCTCGCGGTCGCGGAGCAGGCCGCGGATCGGCCAGGCGATCTCGGAGGTGGGCAGGATGGTGGTCGCCACCTGGTAGAGCAGGGGCTGGAAGAGGTGGTGGTTGCGCTGATCGACGAGGGTGATCTCGACGTCCTTCGCTTTCAGGGACCGGACGCAGGCGATGCCGCCAAATCCGCCCCCGACAACCACGACGCGATGTTTCTGTTCCATGGGTATCGTACTTTCGGGTCGTTCCAGACGCTCCTCCCGATGCGTCCGGACCTATTGGGTTTCCCCGTGGGGTGCCAGCCCGGAGTTCGCCGCGACCCGCGTGGAAAGCGGTTTCACACCAAGATGTTAACTCACGGTAACGTGTGCCGTTGCATACCGTGTGCCGATGCCCGGCAAACAGGCATCTCCAATCGTCAAGGCGCCGCGGGCGAGACAATTCGTCGCCGATTCGGGGGCGGTGAGCCGCGCTTAGGTGGGCGGGGTGTGGGTGCATGGAGGGGCGCGCGCTGGCCGTTCGCCGGGTGAGGCGCCTCCGGGAGGAACGGGCTCAGCCGCGTCGATGACCTGTCGGGGCGGGGCCACGCGCGGGCAAACGGCACCGGCGTCAGCCCGCAAGGAGCGGAAACGGAAACGGCGCCCGCCGGTGGCGCGCGCCGCAAGGGTCGTTCAGGCCGGGGCAGGCACGAGCGCCCGCCCCGGACCGCCGGAGCTTACTGCCAGGAGGCCACGAGCTCGTCGTAGGAGATGGTCTTCGGCTCCTCGCGCTCGTTCTCGATGGCGGGCTTCGGCGAGCCTTCCATCGACAGCCATTCCTCAGCGTCCTTCTCCTCGTTCATGACCGGACCCAGATCGCCCTGGATGCCGGCACGCTCGAGACGCTCCATCACGCGCTCCATGTCCGAGCAGAGGCTGTCGAGCGCGTCCTGCGCCGACTTGGCGCCGGACATGGCGTCACCGATGTTCTGCCACCAGAGCTGCGCCAGCTTCGGATAGTCCGGAACGTTGGTGCCGGTGGGCGACCAGCGCACGCGGTCGGGCGAGCGGTAGAATTCCACCAGACCGCCGAGCTTGGAGGCGCGCTCGCTGAAGCTGTCGTGCTGGATCGTGCTCTCGCGGATGAAGGTGAGGCCGACGTGGCTCTTCTTCACGTCCACGGTCTTGGAGGTGACGAACTGCGCGTAGAGCCATGCGGCCTTGGCGCGGTCCTCGGGGGTGGACTTCATCAGCGTCCACGAGCCCACGTCCTGGTAGCCGACCTTCATGCCGTCTTCCCAGTAGACGCCGTGCGGCGAGGGGGCGAGGCGCCACTTGGGCGTGCCGTCCTCGTTCATCACCTCGGCGCTGTCCACGAGCGGGGCCACGAAGGTGGTGTACATGAACATCTGCTGCGCGATGTTGCCCTGTCCGGGGACGGGGCCCGCCTCGGAGAAGGTCATGCCCATGGCGGAGGGCGGCGAGTACTTGTTCAGCCACTCGATGGCCTTCTCGACCGCGTAGACCGCCGCCGGGCTGTTGGCCGCGCCGCCGCGCGCCATGCAGGCGCCCACGGGCTGCGAGTTCTCGTTCACCCGGATGCCCCATTCGTCGACCGGCAGGCCGTTCGGCTCGCCCTTGTCGCCCATGCCGGCCATCGACATCCACGCATCGGTGTAGCGCCAGCCGAGCGAGGGGTCCTTCTTGCCGTAGTCCATCGAGCCGTAGACCTCGACGCCGTCGATCTCGCGGCCGGTGAAGAACTCGGCGATGTCCTCGTAGGCCGACCAGTTGACCGGAACGCCGAGATCGTAGCCGTACTTCTCCTTGAACTCGGCCATGATGTCGGGATCGGTGAACCAGTCGTAGCGGAACCAGTAGAGGTTGGCGAACTGCTGGTCGGGCAGCTGGTAGAGCTTGCCGTCGGGCGCGGTGGTGAACTGGGTGCCGATGAAGTCCTCGAGATCCAGCGTCGGGCTGGTGACGTCGGCGCCTTCCTGATCCATCCAGTCGGTGAGGTTGCGCACCTGCTGGTAGCGCCAGTGGGTGCCGATAAGGTCGGAGTCGTTCACGTAGGCGTCGTAGATGTTCTCGCCCGACTGCATCTGGGTCTGCAGCTTCTCGACCACGTCGCCCTCGCCGATGAGGTCGTGGGTGATCTTGATGCCGGTGATCTTCTCGAAGGCCGGGGCAAGCACCTGGCTTTCGTATTCATGCGTGGTGATGGTCTCGGAGACGACCTTGATCTCCATGCCGGCGAAGGGCTGGGCCGCATCGATGTACCACTGCATCTCGGCTTCCTGCTCCTCGCGGGTCAGCGTCGACTGGTCGCCGATCTCGGCGTCGAGGAACGCTTTTGCCGCGTCCATGTCCGCCCAGGCCGGGCCTGTCAGCAGGCCGAGCGCGAGCGCCATGGATGTCGTTGTCTTCAGGTTCATGGTTTCCTCCCTTATCTGAACCGTTCGTGTGTGTTCCGGGGGCGGGCCTCCTCTGGCCCGCGCGCCCTCAGACCCAGCGGAAGACCGCGCCTGCGTAGATCAGGCAGACGATCAGGGCCGCGGGTTGTGCCTGTCCGACGAGGCCGAGCCAGGCGAGATTGATGAAGGCCGAGCCCAGCAGCGTGATGAAGAGCCGGTCGCCCCGTGTGGTCTCGATCCTGAGCACGCCCATGCGCGGCGTCTCGGGGAAGCGGATCGCCAGCACCGTGAAGATGACGAGCAGCGCCGCAATGGTCGCGAAGAAGGCCGCGGTGGGCCAGGTCCATGCCATCCAGTCCATGAGCGTCTCCTCTCAGACCCGCCCGAGGGCGAAGCCCTTGGCGATGTAGTTGCGGACGAAGTAGATCACGAGCGCGCCGGGCACGATGGTCAGCACCCCCGCGGCGGCGAGCACGCCCCAGTCGACGCCGGCCGCGCCGACGGTGCGGGTCATGGTGGCGGCGATGGGCTTGGCGTTGACCGTGGTGAGCGTGCGCGAGAGCAGCAGCTCGACCCAGCTGAACATGAAGCAGAAGAACGCCGCGACGCCGATGCCCGACGAGATCAGCGGCATGAAGATCTTCACGAAGAAGCCGCCGAAGCTGTAGCCGTCGATATAGGCGGTCTCGTCGATCTCCTTGGGCACGCCGCGCATGAAGCCCTCGAGGATCCACACCGCTAGCGGCACGTTGAACAGGCAGTGCGCCAGTGCCACCGCGATATGGGTGTCGAAGAGCCCGACCGAGGAATAGAGCTGGAAGAAGGGCAGGGCGAAGACCGCGGGCGGGGCCATGCGGTTGGTCAGCAGCCAGAAGAACAGGTGCTTGTCGCCCATGAAGTGGTAGCGCGAGAAGGCGTAGGCCGCGGGCAGCGCCACACTGAGCGAGATCACCGTGTTCATCACCACGTAGATCAGCGTGTTGACGTAGCCCATGTACCACGCCGGATCGGTGAGGATCGTGACGTAGTTGGCAAAGGTCAGGTCGCGCGGCCAGAGCGTGAAGGAGCCGAGGATCTCGTTGTTGGTCTTCAGGCTCATGTTCACCAGCCAGTAGATCGGCAGGAGCAGGAAGATCAGGTAGATCGCCATCACCACCGCGCGCGAGTTCACCTTCGGAAAGCTGCGGGCGCGGGTCGGGGCGGGGCTGGAAACGGTGGCGTCGGTCATCTCACATCCCCTTTTTGTCGAGATTGGTCATGACGGTATAGAACACCCAGGAGATGAGCAGGATCACGAGGAAGTACATGATCGAGAAGGCGGCGGCGGGGCCGAGGTCGAACTGTCCCAGCGCCATCTTCACGAGGTCGATGGACAGAAGCGTGGTGGCGTTGCCGGGGCCGCCCCCGGTGACCACGAAGGGCTCGGTGTAGATCATGAAGCTGTCCATGAAGCGCAGCAGGATGGCGATCATCAGCACGCCCGCCATCTTCGGCAGCTCGATGTAGCGGAACACCTTCCAGCGGCTGGCCTGATCGATCTTGGCGGCCTGGTAATAGGCGTCGGGGATCGACTTGAGACCGGCATAGGCCAGCAGCGCCACCAGCGAGGTCCAGTGCCAGACGTCCATCACCACGATGGTGATCCACGCCGCGACCGTGTTCTGGGTGTAGTTGTAGTCGATGCCAAGCGCCTCGAGCGTATGGCCCAGAAGGCCGATGTCGACGCGGCCGAAGACCTGCCAGATGGTGCCGACCACGTTCCAGGGGATCAGCAGCGGCAGCGACATGAGGACAAGGCAGAACGACGCCCAGAACCCGGACTTGGGCATGTTGAGCGCTACGAAGATGCCCAGCGGCACCTCGATGGCAAGGATGATGCCCGAGAACATCAGCTGCCGCTGCAGCGCGTTCCACATGCGGTCGTCGTGCAGCATCTCCTCGAACCATTCGAGCCCGGCCCAGAAGAACTGGTTGTTCCCGAAGGTGTCCTGCACCGAGTAGTTGACCACGGTCATGAGCGGAATGACCGCCGAGAAGGCCACGAGGACCAGCACCGGCAGGACGAGGAACCACGCCTTGTGATTGACGGTCTTGTTCATCGGGCAGCCTCCTCGAGTTGCGCCGTGCGGAGGGGAAGCGTGGTCATGCCGCGTCTCCCTTCACCCGCCAGTCGTTGCGGTAGACGTTCACGTGCGCCGCGTCGAAGCTCACGCGGTTCATGTCGGCGCTGATGCGGTCGTCCTCGCCCGCGATGATGTTGATGCCGTGGCCGAAGAACTCGGCCCGGATGATCTTGTGGCGGCCGGCGTCCTCGACCCGGCGCACCTTGATGGGCAGGCCGTCGGACTGGCTCAGCCGGGCGAACTCGGGGCGGACGCCGATCTCGACCTTGCCGTCGAGCGCGCCGTAGCCGTGGCCGAGCGCCATCTCCGCGCCGTTGATGTAGGCGCTGCGGCCCTCGACCTTGGCGGGGATCACGTTCATCCCCGGCGAGCCGATGAAGTAGCCCACGAAGGTGTGCTCGGGCCGCTCGAAAAGCTCTTCGGGCGTGCCGATCTGCACCACGCGGCCGTCGTACATCACCACCACCTTGTCGGCGAAGGTCAGCGCTTCGGTCTGGTCGTGGGTCACGTAGATCATGGTGTGACCGAAATCGTGGTGCAGCTTCTTGAGTTGGGTCCGCAGCTCCCACTTCATATGCGGGTCGATCACCGTCAGCGGCTCGTCGAAGAGCAGCGCGTTCACGTCCTTGCGCACCATGCCACGCCCGAGGCTGATCTTCTGCTTGGCGTCGGCGGTGAGGCCGCGCGCCTTCTTGCCCAGCATGTCCTCCATGCCGATCATGCGGGCGATCTCCTGCACACGGCTCGCGACGTAGCTTTCTTCGCGGCCCCGGTTGCGCAGCGGGAAGGCGAGATTGTCGTGCACGGTCATCGTGTCGTAGACCACCGGGAACTGGAACACCTGCGCGATGTTGCGCTCGGCGGTGGGCGCGTGGGTGACGTCCTTGCCGTCGAAGAGGATGCGCCCCTGCGACGGCTGCAGCAGCCCCGAGATGATGTTGAGCAGGGTGGATTTCCCGCAGCCGGACGAGCCCAGCAGCGCGTAGGCGCCGCCGTCGTCCCAGTCCTGGGTCATCTCCTTGAGCGCGTAGTCATCCTCTGACGCCGGGTTGGCGAGGTAGGAGTGCGCGAGGTTGTCGAGCGTGATCTTGGCCATGTCCCGGTCCCCCTCAGGCAGCCAGCGCGTAGGCGGCGGGGGCGACAAGATCGCCCGCCTCGCTGAAGATGTAGACGTGGCGCGGGTCGAGCCAGAGGTCGAGCGGCGCCCCCAGCGTCAGCTCGTGCACGCCATGCACCAGCCCCACCCAGCGCGCGCCGTGGTGATCGAGGTGGATGAAGGTCTCGGACCCGGTCAGCTCGGTCACCAGCAACTCGGCGGTGAAGCGCATGGCATCGGGCGCGTGCTGGCGGATCTCGAGGTGGTTGGGGCGGAACCCGGCGGTGTAGCGCCCGTCCGCAAGCTCGGCGAGCTTGCCGGTGGCGCGCGCGTTCTGGCCGTCGCCGAACATCAGCCGGTCGCCGGTCTTGGAGATCTGCAGGAAGTTCATCGGCGGATCGCTGAACACCCGCGCCGTGGTCGCGTCACGCGGCTGGCGGTAGACCTGCGGCGTCGGGCCGAACTGCGTGACCCGGCCCTCCCAGAGCGTCGCGGTGTTGCCGCCCAGAAGCAGCGCCTCCTCGGGCTCGGTGGTGGCGTAGACGAAGATCGAACCCGAGGCCTCGAAGATCTTGGGGATCTCGATCCGCAGCTCCTCGCGCAGCTTGTAGTCGAGGTTGGCGAGCGGCTCGTCGAGCAGCACCAGCCCCGCGTTCTTGACCAGCGCCCGGGCCAGCGCGCAGCGCTGCTGCTGGCCGCCCGACAGCTCGAGCGGCTTGCGCCTGAGCATCGGCGTCAGCTTCATCAGCTCGGCGCTCTCGCGCACGCGGCGGTCGATCTCGGCCTTGTCCACGCCCAGAAGTTTCATCGGCGAGGCGATGTTGTCGTAGACGGTCATCGAGGGGTAGTTGATGAACTGCTGGTAGACCATGGCCACCTTGCGGTCCTGGACCCGCATGCCGGTGACGTCCTGCCCGTCCCAGATGATCTTGCCGGCGCTGGGCACGTCGAGCCCGGCCATCAGCCGCATGAGCGAGGTCTTCCCCGCCAGCGTCGGCCCCAGCAGCACGTTCATCGTGCCCTTTTCAAGCGTGAGATCCGTCGGGGCGATATGCACCTGCCCCTCGACGGTCTTCGACACGCCCTTCAATTCCAGCGACATAAGGTCCTCCTCCGTGCGCCGTATCTCTCGCCGCGCTACTCCGCGGCGGCAGCGCCTTCCCGGCGGGATGTCATCCAGCCATCAAGCGCCGCGATCTCCTCCTCGCTCAGGCGCAGCCCGAGCTTGGTGCGTCTCCACACCACGTCCTCTGCCGTGCGCGCGTACTCGCGGCGCATCAGCCAAATCATTTCCGCCTCGGTCAGCGTCGCGCCGAAGTCCCGGCCCAGATCCGCCGCCGTCGTCGCCGACCCGAGGAAGCGTCGCGCCTCGGTGCCGTAGGTCCGCACCAGCCGCAGCGCCCAGTCGGGGCCGAGGAACGGGTAGTCCCTCTCCAGCCCCTCGATCAGCGCCTGCACGCCGTCCACCGGGAAGTCGCCGCCCGCCAAAGGTACACCCGCCGTCCACGGGCCCTTTCCGACCGTCAGGTGCTCGCCGATCTTCTCGAGCGCGCTTTCCGCCAGCCGCCGGTAGGTGGTGATCTTGCCGCCGAAGATGTTGAGCACCGGGGCGCCGCCCGAGGCATCGACCTTGAGTGTATAGTCCCGCGTCGCCGCCGTCGCGCTTGACGCGCCGTCATCGTAGAGCGGGCGCACGCCGGAATAGCTCCAGACCACGTCATCGGCCGAGATCGCCTGCTTGAAGTAGCGGTTGGCGAAGGCGATCAGGTAGTCGCGCTCCTCTGGGCTGCATTCCGGGCGCCGCGAGGGATCGGTGTGTTCGGAATCCGTGGTGCCGATCAGGGTGAAGTCCCGCTCGTAGGGGATTGCGAAGATGATCCGCCCGTCGGTGCCCTGGAAGAAATAGCACTTGTCGTGATCGTAGAGCCTGCGGGTGACGATGTGCGACCCGCGCACCAGCCGCACGCCTTCGCGCGAGGGCAGGTCGATCTTGTCGTGGATGATGTCGCCGACCCACGGCCCGCCCGCGTTCACCAGCATCCGGGCGTGGTGGGTGCGGCGGTCGCCGGTGACGGTGTCCTCGGTCTCGATCTGCCAGATGTCGCCGTCGCGGCGGGCGTGCGTGACCTTGGTCCGGGTGAGGATGGTGGCGCCGCGCGCCTCGGCGTCGCGGGCGTTGAGCACCACGAGGCGCGAATCCTGCACCCAGCAGTCGGAATATTCGTAGGCCGTCTCGAACCGGTCCTGCAGGGGCGCGCCTTCGGGTGTGCCGCGCAGCGCCACCGTGGTGGTGCCGGGCAGGATCTTCCTGCCACCGAGGTGGTCGTACATGAAGAGCCCGAGCCGGATCAGCCAGGCGGGGCGGCGACCCTTCATCCAGGGCATGACCGTGGTCAGCAGCTTCGAGGTGGGCGTCTCGCTCTCGAACCGCATGGACGGGTGATAGGGCAGCACGAAGCGCATCGGCCAGCTGATGTGGGGCATCGCTCGCAGCAGAACCTCGCGCTCGATCAGCGCCTCGCGCACCAGCCGGAACTCGAAATACTCGAGGTAGCGCAGCCCGCCGTGGAACAACTTGGTAGATGACGAGGAGGTGGCGGAGGCGAGATCGTCCATCTCGGCCAGCGTAACCGAGAGGCCGCGGCCCGCGGCGTCGCGAGCGATGCCGCAGCCGTTGATGCCGCCGCCGATCACGAACAGATCGACACGCTTTATGTCGCGGCTTTCGCTCACGCTTTACTCCCCCTGATCGTGAGCAAAGGGTAATCATGAACCGAGCACTCACGCAAGCGAATTGTTTTCGTTTGTGTTCGCCTTTTGGATTTCAGATATTTAGCAGGCAAGCCCTTACGATAAGGCCGAAATGTCGGATGCTATTTCGCAGATGCAGCACCGATTTCGCTGGATTTCGAATGTGAATGGCGGTTTCCTAAGGGTCATGCGGCAAAAGCGAAAGAAACCGAAAAGACATGTCCCAGTCCTTCCGTCATCCTGAAATCCTCGAGATCGCCCGGCGCGATGGCAAGGTGACCGTCGAGGGGCTCGCGCAGCATTTCGGGGTGACGCTGCAGACCATCCGGCGCGACCTGACCGAGCTGGCCGACGCCGGCCGGCTCGAGCGGGTGCACGGCGGGGCGGTGCTGCCCTCGGGCACCATCAACATCGGCTACGAGGAGCGGCGCCATCTCAACAACGTCGGCAAGGCGTCGATCGCGCGGGAATGCGCGGCACGGATCCCGGACGGCATCTCGCTGTTTCTCAACATCGGCACCAGCACCGAGGCCGTGGCGCAGGAGCTTCTGCACCACAAGGACCTAATGGTGGTGACCAACAACATGAACGTGGCCAACATCCTCGTGGCCAATCCCGATTGCGAGGTGCTGGTCACCGGCGGCACCCTGCGGCGCACCGATGGCGGGCTGATCGGCACGCTGGCCACCGACAGCATCCGGCAGTTCAAGTTCGACCTCGCGGTGATCGGGTGCTCGGCGCTGGATGCCGAGGGCGACATTCTCGACTTCGACATCCAGGAGGTGGGCGTGAGCCGCGCGATCCTGCGCCACTCGCGCAAGACCTACCTCGTCGCCGACCACTCCAAGTTCAAGCGCAGCGCCCCGGCGCGCATCGCCTCGCTGGCCGAGGTCGATCTCTTCGTGACCGACGAGCCGCTGTCGCCCGCGCTGGCCCGCTCCTGCGAGAGCTGGAACACCGGCGTCGTGGTGGCGCGGGCGGAGCGGGCCGAGGCAGGCTGAGCGGCGCGCCTCAGGGTGTCAGCGGCCAGATCACCGGCGCCAGCAGTACGGTGACCACGCCCGCGATGATGTTCATCGGCAGGCCGAGCCGCAGGAAGTCGGTGAAGCGGTAGCCGCCGGCGTTGTAGACCATCGTGTTGGTCTGGTAGCCGATCGGCGTGGCGAAGCTGGCGCTGGCTCCGAACATGACCACGACCACGAAGGCCCGCGGGTCGAGCCCCAGCGTCGAAGCCACCCCGACCGCGATGGGCGTCATGATGACGGCGACGGCGTTGTTGGTGACGATCTCGGTCAGCACCGAGGTCACCGCGTAGATCAGCGCCAGCGCCACCAGCGGGCTCGCCATCGAGAGCGGCCCCGAAAGCCCCTCGACGATCAGCGTCATCGCGCCGCTGTGGTCCATGGCGGTGCCCAGCACCAGCATGCTGACGATGAGCAACAGGAGCCGCCCGTCGATGGCGCCGATGCCCTCGTCCGGCTCGACGCAGCCGGTGAGCAGCGCCACGGCGGCGCCGACGATGGCCAGCGGCAGGATCGGCGCGAGGTTCAGCGCCGCGCCCAGCACCACCACCGCCATGATCGCCAGCGCGATGGGCGCCTTGCTGCGCCGGAAGGCGCGGGCCTCCATCGGCGCGAGCAGGATCAGGTGCTCGTCGCGGGCGAGCCGGACGATGTCCTCGGCCGGGCCGTCGAGCAGGACGGTGTCGCCGGGGCGCAGGTGCAGCTCCTTGTCGGCGAGGTCGACCGAGCTGCCCTGCCGGTGCACCGCGATGGGGTAGACGCCGTGGCTGCGGCGCCAGCCGAGCTCGGCGAAGTTGCGGCTGCGGTCGCGGACCAGCGCCTCGACCACCACGTGCTGGCGCGCGCCCGCGGGCTCGGTGCCGGCGATGGTCAGCCCCGCCGCCCCGCCGGACCCCGCCGCGCGGAAGCCGATCACCTCGGTGTCGGGGGCGTGCAGCACCACCCGGTCACCGGCCTGCAGGACCTGTCGCGGGAGCGCCCGGCGCAGCGAGACGTTGTCGCGGATCAGGTCGACCAGCCGCGTGGCGCTGCGCCGGAACTCGGGCACCTCGGTCACCGGGCGGCCGATCAGCGGCGAGCCCTCGGGCACGAAGAGCTCGACCTGCCACGACCGCCGCGCGCCCAGCGAGGGCGTGTCGCCGAGCGCGTGGCGCTCGGGCAGCAGCACCGGCGCCGCCAGCGCCACGAAGGTGCCGCCGACCAGCGCCAGCACCACGCCCAGCGGTGCGATCTCGAGCAGCGAGAACGGCACCAGCCCGAGGTCGCGCGACACGCCGTCGACCAGCAGGTTGGTGGAGGTGCCGATCAGCGAGCAGGTGCCGCCCATGATGACGACGAAGCTCAGCGGCATCAGGAAGCGCGAGGCGCTGGTGCCGAGCTTGCGGGCGAGGCCGAAGACCACCGGAATGAGGATCATCACCACCGGCGTGTTGTTCATGAAGGCCGAGGCCGCGGCGGCGAGCAGGAAGAACAGCCCGATGGTGGCGGCGGGGCTGCGGTCGAGCCGTCCGCCCAGCCAGTCCGCCACCGCGTCGAGCACCCCGGTCCGGACCAGCGCGGCGCTGAGCACGAACATCGCGCCGATGGTGGCGGGGGCGGGGTTGCTGAGCGCGTCCAGCACGTCCTCGACCGAGACCAGCCCGACCAGCAGCGCCACGGCGACGCCGCCGAGTGCCGTCACCTCGGAGGAGAAGCGTTCGAGCAGGAAAAGCGCGAAGACGGCCGCGATCAGCAGGAGGGCCGCGTAGGGCGAGAATGAGCCGAGCTCGAGAAGCATCTCATGACCTGGGAAAAGCCGTTCTGGTCGACGCCGACGGCGAGGCGTGGGAGGCAGCTCGCGATTCGGTTCCCGCGCCTCCTTCGGTTCCGGACGACTCTGCCAGTAAGTGCGGGCGACGGGAATGGGTCTCGTACGAGGCGCGCGATGGTGCGGAGCGGGACAGGCTGCGCTGCCGCGGATTTCGGCAGAGCTCCGCCGTCAGGCCCGCTGCGGCTCGGCCCAGAACAGCACCTGCCCGCGCGGCAGCATCACGTCCTTGCGCGTCACCTGCCAGCCGCTGACCTGCGCCATGTGCACCACATCCTCGGCCAGCACGTGGTAGGGCGGGCGCAGGTCGTGGGTCACCACGCCGTCGGGCTGGCGCACCGGCGACAGCGCCGTGACCGCGTCGGGGGCGAGGAAGACCGTGAACAGGAACCGCTCGAGCCGCTCGAAACGACGGAGGCTGGCGAGGGCGCGGCGCAGGTAGGCCATGGGCAGGTGCGGGAAGACCGCAAAGGCGATGGCATGGGTGATCGTGTCGGGCACGCCGGGAAATTCGAAGCGGGCGTCGGCGATCAGCTGTGCCGGGTCCAGCCGCGACGGGTCGGCAAGCTCGGCGCGATGCCCGGCGAGCAGGATCTCGCGCGAGGCGTCAGTGGCCCAGTAGTGGCCCGGCTCGAGGTAGGGCACCGCCTTGCAGCCGAGACGCAGCGCGCCGGCGCCGATGTCGAGCAGGTGGTGGTGCGGCAGGAGTCCGGCCTCCTGCAGGATCGTCATCTGGATCCGCCCGGTCTCGTCCCAGCGGCCGCCGACGATCGCACGGTGCCGCCCCGCGCCGATGGCGGAGTCTTGGAAGCCGGCCTTTTCGTAGGGGTTGCTGGACAAGACCGGAGTTTCCCGAGGAGCGCTGCGCCTTCCCTTGCTCTGCCGCGTCCCCGCGAGTCAAGACGGCTTGTCCCGGGCGGCGCCTTCAGCCCCTGCGCCCGGGGCGATCCCTCTGCCCGCAAGCGCGGGCCTGCGGTGCGCCTCAGGCGGTGCGGCTGCGCAGGCTCTGGCGAAGGAGGGCTACGAGGAACATGAGCGTCATCGCCAGCACGATGGTCGGCGCCGGGGCGCTGTCGAGCCAGAAGCTCGCGTAGGTGCCGGCAAGCCCCGCCAGCAGTGCGGCGGCGACCGAGACCGCGAGCATCGTGGCGAAGCGCCGGGTCAGCAGGAAGGCGATGGCACCGGGCGCGATCAGGTAGGCCACCGACAGGATGATCCCCACCGAGGACAGCATCGCCACGATGGTGGCCGAGAGCAGCGCGAGCAGCCCGTAGTGCAGCCAGCCGGTGCGCAGCCCGATCATCCGCGCCTGCACCGGGTCGAAGGCATGGGCGAGGAAATCCCGCCCCTTGGCCAGCAGCACCAGCGTCGCGGCGCCCGAGATCAGCCCCGCGGTCCAGAGGTCTCCCGCGCCCACGCCCAGCATGTTGCCAAAGAGGATATGGTCGAGGTGCACCGCGCTCTCGATCCGGGTGTAGAGCACGATCCCGAGCCCGAACATGCCCGAGAAGACGACGCCCATCACCGTGTCCTGCTTGACCCGCGAATGGTCGCGGATGAAGCCTGTCGCGATGGCGCAGAAGAGCCCCGCCACGAAGGCTCCGAGGATCAGCGGCAGCCCGGCCATGTAGGCCAGCACCACCCCCGGCAGCACCGCGTGGCTGGTGGCGTCGCCCATCAGCGACCATCCCCTCAGCACCAGCAGGCACGACAGCATCGCCGCCGCGGGGGCGATCAGCATGGTCACGAGGAAGGCGTTCTGCATGAACGGGAATTGCAGCGGCAGCAGCAGGGTCTCCATCAGCGGGCCTCCGTCAGGGCCTGCCGCGCCCGGCGCCGCGCCGCGAGCGTGCCGTGCTTGGGCGCGAAGACGAAGGCGAGCAGGAAGACAAGGGTTTGCAGACAGACGATGACGCCGCCGGTGGCACCGTCGAGGAAGTAGCTGATGTAGGCTCCGAGCGCCGAGGTGACGGCCCCGATCAGGACCGAAAGCGCGATCAGGCGCGGGAAGCGGTCGGTCAGCAGGTAGGCGGTGGCCCCCGGCGTGACCACCAGCGCGATCACCAGGAAGGCGCCCACGGTCTGCATCGCGGCGACGGTGCAGGCGGCGAGCAGGGTGAAGAACAGCAGCCGCAGTGCGCCTGGGTTGAGGCCGATGGTGCGGGCATGGGCCTCGTCGAAGAACACCGCCAGCAGGTCGCGCCACTTGGCCAGCAGCACCACCAGCGACACGCCCCCGATGAGGGCGAGCTGCAGCGTGTCCTCGGGCGTGATGGCAAGGATGTTGCCCATGGTGATGGTCTGCACCGACACCGCCACCGGGTCGAGCGAGACCATGAACAGGCCGAGCCCGAAGAACGAGGTGAAGATGAGGCCGATCACCGCGTCCTCCTTGAGCCCCGTGCGCTGGCGCAGGAACAGCATGGCCAGCGCCGCGAGGCCGCCCGACAGGAAGGCGCCGAAGGCGAAGGGCAGTCCCAGCATCCAGGCGCTGGCGACGCCGGGCACGATGGCATGGCTCAGCGCGTCGCCGATCAGCGACCAGCCCTTGAGCATGAGGTAGGCCGAGAGGAAGGCGCAGACCGCGCCGACCAGCGCCGAGACCCAGATGGCGTTGGTCATGTAGCCGTAGGCGAAGGGCTCGGCGAGGGTGCTCATCGCAGCGCCCCGCAGCCCGCGGCCTCGGCGAGTGGGCGGCCGCGCTCTTGCGGCTCGGCCGGGTCAGGGACCGCCGCCAGCTGCGGCAGCACGTGGCGCAGGGTGCCGCCGAAGGTGCGGCGCAGGTTCTCGGGGGTGAAGACGGTCTCGGTGGGGCCGTGGTCGAGCACGGTGCCGTTCACCAGCACCACGCGGTCGCAGAACTCGGGCACCGAGCCGAGGTTGTGGGTCGCGACCAGCATGACCCGGCCTTCGGCGCGCAACTCGCGGAGCAGCGACACGATCTGCTCCTCGGTCCGGACGTCGACGCCGGTGAAGGGCTCGTCCAGCAGGATCACCCGCGCGTCCTGCGCCAGCGCGCGGGCGAGGAAGACGCGCTTCTTCTGGCCGCCCGACAGTTCGCCGATCTGGCGGTGACGCAGTTCGGACATGCCGACCCGGTCGAGCGCCGCATCGACGGCGCGCCGGTCGTCGGGGCGGGCGCGCCTGAGAAAGCCCATGTGGCCGTAGCGGCCCATCATCACCACGTCCTCGACCAGCACCGGGAAGGTCCAGTCGACCTCCTCGGCCTGCGGGACATAGGCCACCGCCTGCGCCTTCATCGCGGCGCGCACCGGCTGGCCGAGGATCTCGACCGAGCCCTTCGCCAGCGGCACGAAGCCCATCAGCGCCTTGAAGAGCGTCGACTTGCCGGCGCCGTTCACGCCCACCAGCGCCGCGATCGAGCCGCGCGGGACCGCGAAGGACGCGTCGCGCAGCGCCGTGTGGCCGTTGCGGTAGGTGACCGTGAGGGCGGAAGCGCGGATGCCGTCGCTCATTGCCCCAGCCCTCCGACGATGGTTTCCGAGGTCACCCGCAGCAGGTCGAGGTAGGTCGGCACGGGGCCGTCGGGCTCGCTCAGGCTGTCGACGTAGAGCACACCGCCATAGGCCGCGCCGGTCTCGCGCGCGATCTGCCGGGCGGGCTTGTCCGAGACGGTGGATTCCGAGAACACCACCGGGATCGCGTGTTCGCGCACCGTGTCGATCACGGCGCGGACCTGTTGCGGCGTGCCCTGCGCGTCGGCGTTGATCGGCCAGAGATAGACCTCGCGCAGGCCGAAATCGCGGGCGAGGTAGGAGAACGCGCCCTCGGAGGTCACCAGCCAGCGGCGCTCGTCGGGAAGCGCATGGGCGGCGTCGCGCAGGGGGCCGATCACCGCCGCGATCTCGGCCTTGTAGGTCTCGGCGTTGGCGGCATAGGTCGCGGCGTTGGCGGGGTCGGCCCCGGCCATCGCGTCGCGGATGTTGTCGACGTAGAGCAGCGCCGAGTCGAGCGCCATCCAGCCGTGCGGATTGGGCTTGCCGGCGTAGTCGCCGCCCGAGATCGCCATCGGCTCGATGCCGTCCGAGACCACCGCCGCGGGGATGTCGCCGAGATTGGCGAGGAACTGCTCGAACCAGCGCTCGAGCCCCAGCCCGTTCCACAGGATCAGCGTTGCGTCCTGCGCCCCGACGAGGTCGCGGGGGGTGGGCTGGTAGCCGTGGATCTCGGCGCCGGGCTTGGTGATCGAGACAACCTCGGCGGCGTCCCCGGCCACGTTGCGCGCCATGTCGGCGATGACGGTGAAGGTCGTCGCGACCTTGAGCTTTGCGCCCTGCGCGAGGGCGGGTCTGCCCGCCAGTGCGGCGGCGCCGATGAGGCCAAGCGCGGCTCGTCTGGTCAGCATGTGGTACGGTCTCCTGTTGCTTGCCCACATGCAAATGCGACTGAGTTGCATTTGTCAACTCACTTGCAAGTCATTTGCAACAAGACCTTGAAAAGCGCCGGGCGCGCGGGCAAAACCGATGCATGAACGAGCGGATGAAGAACATCGAGGAAATGACGCAGGCGCTGCGCGACGCGGGAATCCGCGTGACGCGTCAGCGGGCGGCGCTGCTGAGCGTGCTGGCGGAAGCGGGCGATCACCCCGACGCGCCCGAGCTGCACCGCCGGGCCGAGGCCGCGGTGCCGGGGATTTCGCTCTCGACGGTCTATCGCACGCTCTCGACGCTCGAGAGCCGGGGCGTCATCCAGCGCCACCAGTTCGAAGGGGCCTCAGCCCGCTTCGAACCCGCCGAGACCGACCACCACGACCACATGATCGACGTGGACACGGGCGAGGTGACCGAGTTCGCCTCGGACCGGATCGAGCGGCTGCAGGCCGAGATCGCGGCAGAGCTCGGATACGAGATCGTCCACCACCGGATGGAGCTGTACGTCCGGAAGAAATCCGACAGCTGACCGGCGTCACCACCCGCGTTCGAGGGTCAGTCGCTCTCGAAGTCCAGCAGGCGGCCGTCCAGCGCGAACTCGGCCTCGAAGGCGCGGCCGTCGCCGTCCTCGCCCTCGAGCTCGATGCCGTGGGTGTCGAACTCGACCTTCTCGAAGGTGCCGTCCGACGGATAGTTCGGGTTCGTACGCACCGCCTCGGGCATGAGGGCCGCGATCTCGGTGGCGGGGAAGGGCTGGTTCTGGGCGCTTTCGATCTCTTCCAGCGGGCTGCCCCGCCGGTGGAAATCCAGCTCGATCCGGGCGCCGCCGGGCAGGGTCGCGGTAATGTCCGGGCCCCAGTTGTCGGGATGGATCACCACCTCGCGCAGGTTGAGGGCTCCGATCACGCGGGTCATCTCGCTGGTCAGGCCGGTCTGTGCCTGGGCGCCCACTGATCCGAGCAGAAGAATGGCTCCGGCGATCAGGGTTCGGGTCATCATTGCCTCCTGATGAGTGCCCGGACGCGAAAGGACCGGGGGCATTGCTCTAGGGCCGGGGACCGGGCGGTGGCTGGGCTCCCATCGGCGGCGGGTTCGGGCAGGTTCCTCGAGGGAGGTGCCCCTGCTGCTTTCGCTGAATGTGGTGCCACGCAGTGACATGGCAAGCAGGAAGGCCAGAGCCATGACCGCGCCGCCGATGCCGGAGCTGACGGAGATGAGCTGGCCCATGGACGGCGCCACGCCGCAAAGCGCCGAGGTGGCCACGAAGGGCAGGATGCAGATCACCAGGAAGGTCCGTCGCCCGAACATGTCGCCGAGCTTGACCCGGATCGGCGTCGCGATCGCCCAGTTCAGCATGAAGGCGGTGCCCACCCAGGAGAGAGATGCGCCAGTCCGCCAAGATCGCCCGCCATGCGGGGCAGGGCGGAGTTCACGATGCTCTGGTCGAGCGCGGCGAGGATCATGGCGAGGAAGAGCCCCGAGAAAACCACCCGGAGCTCGCGTTTCGTGAGGGGCTGGGCCCGGGCCGTGTCAGAGCTGCTGATGCGCTCCGGACCGGGTCAGCGGGCCTGCGGCATCCACCGCGGGCTGCGCCGTGCCGGTGTCCTTCTCGGGAGCTTCCGGCGTGAAAATGGCGATGGCGCCGCCGGCACCGGTGGCAAAGGCGGCATGAAAACGATGGAGCGTTTTTTCATTCGGCATGGAACTACCCTTTGTCTGAAATCTCCGGACGCGCCGACACCAACGGCCCTGTCGGCCGCCCGGATGGGCGGGCAGACAAGTCGCGGCTCCGATCCCCCGCAGGGGGGACGAGGCGGTCCGGTATTGCAAGGAACGCCGCGCCCGCACCCGTGATCGGGTCGCGAAACGTGGCGGATAACCCGGTCGGCAGATCGCGACCGGTAGCAGCCAGATAGTCCCCCGGGCCGGAAAAGTCGACAGGACGCGCTGTCACGGCTTCGGGAGGCCTCGCCCCTCCATGGCCCGTATCCTTCGATGTCCCGTGTGTCGTCGTCATCTTGCCGAGGGATCCCGGTTTCGGACAGGCCCGGTGTTCGCGGCCCGGTCCTGTCGGATTCGAATACCGGCTGGTCTTTGACAGCGAGCACACCGTTCGGTATCTGAGAATCAAGAGGGCAGGTACGGGAGTCCGACCATGGCCGAGAGGCTGACGCGCAAGGAACGCAATGCGATGACGCGGCAGAGCCTGCTCGGCGCCGCGGCGCTCCTCTTTGCGCGCGACGGCTATGCCTCGACCTCGGTCGGGGCCATCGCTGCGCAGGCGGGTTTCACCAAGGGCGCCTTCTACGCCAACTTCCCGAGCAAGGCCGCGATCTATCTCGAGGTGTTCGAGACCACCGGCCGGGCGTCGCTCGACCGCCTGATCGAGGGCATCGAGGCGGCCCCGGACCGCGCCGCGATCGAGGCGCTGCTCGCGGACTGGGCGGGCAGCCGCCGCGACGGCGGTCTCTGGCCCCTGACCCTGCTCGAGTTCGCCCGCCTCGCCGAGCGCGAGGGCGCCTCGGTCGAGGACCTGCGCGTGGTGCTCCGGCGCCACTGGGCGCTGCTCGGCACGGTGGTGCTGCGCCGCATTCCCGCCGACACCGACGCCGATACGCTGGGCGCGCTGCTCCACGAAATTGCCTACGCCCCCGCCATGACCTTCGCCGGCCAGCCCGACGCCGCCGACCTGATGCGGCTCTTCCTCAAGGGTTTCGCCCGCGATGGCGAGAGCCGCCGGTAGGGCCCCGCTTTCGACGTTTTCAACCAGATCCCGTGCCACACCCATCCCCCCCCCCGGTCAGGCAGATGGCACCTCGCAAAGGACGACTTTCCGATGACCGACACCACCTCCGCCACGCCGACACCGCGCGTGACCCGGCTGCGCCACGAGCTGAAGCGCCGCAGCCTCACCATCACCCGCACCGAGCGCCTGACCCCGAAAATGATCCGCCTGACGCTCGAGGGCGCCGATCTCGCGGGCTTCGTCAGCGCCTCGCCCGACGACCACGTGAAGCTCTTCGTCCCCGGTGGCGAGGACATGGCCATGCGCGACTACACCCCGCGCCGCCACAAGGACGGCCAGCTGCTGATCGACGTCTTCGACCACGCGGGCGGACCGGCCGCCGACTGGGCCCGCGACGCCCGCGCCGGTGACAGCGCCATGGTCGGTGGCCCGCGCGGCTCGGCGGTGGTCGAGGGCGAGATCGACCACTGGCTGCTGATCGGTGACGAGACGGCGCTGCCCGCCATCGGCCGCCGCGTCGAGGAGCTGCCCGCCGGGGTCTCGGTGACCACCGTCGTCACCGTGCAGGGCCCCGAGGAAGAGCAGCAGTTCGACACCGACGCGGACTGGACCGCCCATTGGGTGCACCGCCCCGAAGGCGCCGCCGCCGATGCCGCGCCCTTCCTCGAGGCGCTGGCCGGGGTGACGCTGCCGCCCCGCAGCTACGTCTGGGTCGGCGCCGAGGCCGGGGTGGCGCGCGCCATCCGGCAGGAGATCATGGCCCGCGGCGTCCAGCCCGGCTGGCTGAAGGCGGCAGGCTACTGGATCGCGGGCAAGGCCGACGCCTCGGTCAAGTCGCTCGAGGACTGACAACGCGCGCTGAGCCGGTCGGGCGGCGCTGTACGCGCGCCGAAGACTGGGGCACGGGGGTACGGCTGATCCGGTCCCGAGAGGGGAGAGGGTGGATCAGCCAACCTGGAACGATGAGTGGTGCGGGGATAAGAGGGCCAATTGGCATCGTAGACCCGCCCGGCACCGGAAAACGGGCGCTGACCATTCGCTCCTGACCCATCGGAGAGGGCATGAGCCACGCCGCTCCCACGTCTTGCAAAGGCGCAGGCGGCATAGCCCGCCGCTCAACGGCCTCACGCCCGCGGAAACACCCGCCCCTCGAAGAGCTTGCGCGCCGTGCGCAGGGTGCCCGCGCCGGTGACCCGCCCGTCCGCGTCGCGACGGATCAGCACCTCCGCCGCGCCGCCCGGGTGCTCGACCGCAAAGCGCTCGCCCTCGGGCAGAACCGCGAGCGCCGCCGCCGGCCCCTCGCCAAGGGTGCAGGCGGTGGCCACGTTCACCGCCGCGAAGACGCCGATGGTGGCATGGCACCGGTGGGGGATGAAGCTTCGTGTGGCGATGACGCCGCCCGTGCGCGGCGCCGAGACCAGAATCATCTTCGGCACCGATTGCGCGCCTACCTCGCCGAGCGACATCAGGGGCCCGGCCTGCAGGCGGATCGACTCGAGCCGCGCTTTCAGTACCTCGTCCGCGTCCAGTGCCTCGCGGGTCTCGTCGCCGCGCAGCCACATGGCGTCCGCGTCGAGGATCACGCAGGGCATGCTGTTGTCGATCAGCGTGCAGGCGACGCCGTCGATCATGTCCACGGCCCGCCCGCTCGGCAGCAGCGCCCCGCACATCGCGCCCGCCAGCGCCTCGAAGACCAACGGCACCGGGGCCGCGCCGCCGGGCACGCCGTCGATCCGGGCCGCGCCTTCGTAGCTCACCCGTCCGCCGGGGGTGAGAACGCGGGCGGTGGCGATCTCGCCGGTGTTGCACATGTGGATGCGCACCTCGGTCTCGTCGCCCGTGGGCGCCACCAGCCCCTCGATCACCGACGCCTCCGCCCGCGCCACGTCCTGAACCACAGCCGCCATCTCCGCCTCCTGTCCTTCCTCTGGCTCCAAATATCCCGGGGGAGTCCCGGAGGGACGGGGGCAGAGCCCCCTCTTCCCGGCCCGTCCCATGCCCGTGAGGACGGGCGAGACACCTCAGCGCTCCACCGGCGGGGGTCCATGGGTGTGGAACGAATCGATGGTCTTCAGCCCCCGGGCCTGCCCCTTCATCCGGTCCGCCTGGGTCCACTTCACCGGCTGCC
>Ga0208328_1000078_pt1 | contig 57322 bp, 41 predicted proteins | sample DeeseametaMP2633_FD_184170 | JGI IMG/M metagenome (GOLD analysis project Ga0208328, IMG submission 184170) | Marine microbial communities from the Deep Atlantic Ocean - MP2633 (SPAdes) | ecosystem: Environmental > Aquatic > Marine > Unclassified | place: Northeast of Antigua and Barbuda, North...
ACAGATCAAGTCGATCAATGCCTCACGCGCAGCACGAGGAAACGGCTTGGTCATCAACACTCCTTCAGGAAGCGTTGCTTAGACCATATGATTCCGCGGTGCGCTGAGGGTGAAACGGAATGCGGAGTATCGGATGTGGAGTAGCCCGACACGCGCGAAGAGCCGCGGCCCCCGGCAGGGGACCGCGGCTCTCGTGCGTGGTGCGTGGTGCGTGGTGCGTCAGGCCGCGGGGGCTCCGAGGCCACCGAGACCGCCGAGCAGACCACCCAGGAGGCCGCCCAGGATGTCGCCGAGCAGGGCGAGCACCCCGGCCAGACCGCCGGTGGAGAGCAGGCCCTGGAGCTGGCTGAGCGGGTCGCCGCCACCGAGCTCGCCGAGGATCCCCTCGAGGATCGCGCCGAGGGCGTCGGCCGAGCCCAGGCTCCCCGGGGTGAGCGCGCCGAGGGCGGTGAGCTGACCGATCAGGTCGGTGAGGACACCGAGGCCGGGGGCCGAGCCGCCGCCGACCTGGCCGGTCAGGGCCTGCAGCGTCGCGACGAGCTGGCCGAACATGCCCGCCAGCGCGGCCGGACCCTGGGTCCAGTCGAAGCCGCTCATGCCGCCGAGCTGGCCGACGAGCTGGGTGATGAGGGCCTGCAGGTTGGCGACGCCGCCGATGGGCAGTGCGCCGCCGCCGGGCAGGCCGCCCTGGAGCAGCTCGATCAGGGTGGCCATCGCGTCGGGGCCGCCGCCGATCTCGGTGAGCTCACCGAGCAGGCCCTGGAGGGCCGAGACGACGCCCTGGGCGTCCATGGCCTGCAGGGCGGCCAGCAGGTTCTCCAGCTCCTCGCTGCTGGCGCCCGGGACGCTGGCCCCGATGCCGTCGAGCGCACCCTCGAGCTGGGCGACGAGCTGGTTGAGCACCGCGGCCAGCTCGGCCGGGAGCAGCGCGGTCAGCGCGTTGAGGTCGAGACCGTCCAGAGCGATCTGGCCGGACTGGACCTGCTCGAGGACGCTCTGCTCGGTGGGGGCCGCGCAGACGCGGTTCTTGCGCTCCTTGCGGATCTCCACGCGGCGCTGGGCCTTGCGGACCTTGGCCGCCTTGCCCTGGCGCTTGGCCTTGCGCATCGACTTCTTGGCCTTGCTGACGGACTTGCGGGCCTGCTGGCACTCCGCGCTGGCCGCGCGGTCGGCTGCCTCGGGGGCGGCGTGCGCGGTCCCACCGGTGAAGGCGAGACCACCCAGCGTGAGGGTGAGGGTGACGGCGCCGGTGGCGAACCGTCTCGAGATACTGCGTGCGTGCATGGACGCGTTCCTCCCATGTAGATGATCCGCGGCCCTCCCAGACCGCGGCGCGATCAGCATGGCTCTCAGGGCCTTGTCCTGTCCGGGCAGTCGGAGGAAATGTCCGATCGGAGGACCCACTGGTCCAGCCCAGGTAGAGGCGTTGGTCCCGACCTGGACGGGCGTGAGTCGGTTCCTCCGGGGGGTCGGAGCGCGAGACGACTCGCCGTGAAGGTGAGGCTTGCCTTACCCTCGTGCGGTGACCCTGACCCCGCTGCGGCCGCTGGCGCCGACCCGCCGAGGCGTGCGCCTCGCGCAGGACCTCGCGCGCCACGGGGACCGGCCGGCGCTGGTCGACGACGCCGGTGTGACGTCGTACGCCGCGCTGGCGGGGCTGGTCGCGACCGAGGCCGAGCGCCACCTCGTCCGGGTCGCCGAGCCGCTGGTCCTGCCGGTGCGCCCGTGCCGCGAGGATGTGGTGACCTACCTGGCCTGCCTGGCCGCGGGGCGTCCCGTGCTGCTCACCGACCCCGACGGGTCGACCGCCGAGCTGGAGGCACGCTTCGGCCCCCGGGTCGGCGCCCCGGCCCCGCACCCCGACCTGGCGCTGCTGCTCTCCACCTCCGGCAGCACCGGCAGCCCTCGCCTGGTGCGCCTGGGTGCCCGGGCGGTGGACGCCAACGCCGCAGCGATCGCCGAGTACCTCGGCCTGCACCCCGACGACGTCGGCATCACCGCGCTGCCGCTGCACTACTGCTACGGCCTCTCGGTGCTGCACTCCCACCTCGCCGTGGGGGCGGCGGTCGTGCTGACCCGGACCAAGGTCGTCGACCCGTGCTTCTGGGTCGCCGTCGACGCCCACGGCGTCACCAGCCTCGCCGGGGTGCCGCACAGCTTCGAGATGCTCGAGGCCTCCGGCCGCGCCGAGGCGCTGGCCACCGGGGGACACCCCTCGCTGCGGCTGCTCACCCAGGCCGGGGGACGGATGGCGCCCGAGACGGTGCGCGCGTGGGCGCAGCGCGGGGAGCGCGGCGGGTTCGACCTCGTCGTGATGTACGGCCAGACCGAGGCGACCGCCCGGATGGCCTACCTGCCCGCCCACCTGGCCGCCGAGCGACCCGAGTGCGTCGGGGTGCCGGTCCCCGGGGGCGACCTGCGGCTCGACCCCGTGCCCGGGCAGCCCGAGGGGGTCGGCGAACTCGTCTACTCCGGGCCCAACGTGATGATGGGGTACGCCGAGGAGCGTGCCGACCTGGCGCGCGGCCACGACCTCGCCGAGCTGCGCACCGGGGACCTCGGCGTCCAGGAGCCCGACGGCCTGTGGCGGGTCGTCGGCAGGCTGGCCCGCTTCGCCAAGGTGATGGGCCTGCGGGTGGACCTCGACCGGGTCGAGGCCGGCCTGGCCGACCAGGGGGTCGAGGCCCTGGCCGTCGAGGCCGGGGACCGGCTCGCCGTCGGGGTGCTCGCGCCGCCGGCCGGGCGCGACGAGCCCGCCGACCGCGACCCGCTCGCCGACCTCGCCACCAGCGCCGCGCGACTCGCGGGACTGCCCGGGGCGGCCGTCACCGTCGTACCGCTGGAGGAGTGGCCGGTGCTGGCCTCCGGCAAGCCGGACCGGCAGCGGGTGGCCGCCCTGGCCGGCCGAGAGGTCACCCGCGCACGGCCGAGAGGCCGCTCGCGCACGGCCGGGACGTCACTGCCGCCCACCGCGGTGCTGGCCCAGGTGCTCGGTCGCCCGGTCACCGCGGAGGACTCCTTCGCCTCCCTCGGGGGCGACTCGCTCTCCTACGTCGAGGCCTCCGTGCGGCTCGAGCGGGCGCTGGGCCCCCTGCCGCACGACTGGCACCTGCGTCCGGTCGGCACCCTCGCCGAGGCCGCCGGGCCCCGACGGCGCTGGTGGCGCAGCGTCGAGACGGGCACCCTGCTGCGTGCGCTCGCGGTGGTGGCGATCGTGGGCAGCCACGCCGACCTGTTCGCGGTCGTCGGCGGCGCGCACTTCCTGCTGGTGCTGGTCGGCTTCAACCTCGGGCGCTTCGCCCTCGCCTCCACCCGCCGCGACGAGCGGGTCCGGGCGGTGCTGCGCAGCGCGGCCCGCGTGGTCGTGCCCTCGGTGCTGTGGATCGGTGGGGTCAGCCTGCTGACGGGGGCCTACCCCTGGCCCACCGCCCTGCTCGTCAACAGCCTCGTCGGGCCGGCGGGGTGGAGCGAGCCCGCGTGGTACTTCTGGTTCGTCGAGGCCATGGTCTGGTGCGCCCTCGCGTTGGCCGCGGTCCTGGCCGTGCCGGCGCTGCACCGGCTCGACCTGCGGCACCCGTTCTGGTTCCCGGTGGGTCTGGCGGTGGCCGGCCTGGCCACCCGCTACGAGCTGGTGCTGCTGCGCGAGGGCGGCACGGTCATCCACCGGCCCGAGGTCGTGTGGTGGCTGGTGGCCCTCGGGTGGGCGGCCGCGCGCGCGAGCACGACCACCCACCGTGTCGTCGTGAGCGCCCTGCTGGCCGCGACGCTGCCGGGCTTCTTCACCGACCCCCAGCGCGGCCTCGTCGTGCTGCTGGCCTGCCTCGCGCTGGTGTGGGTGCGGCGTATACCGGTGCCGACCGTGCTCGTCGCCCCGCTGGCCTGCGTGGCCGGGGCGTCCCTGTGGATCTACCTCACCCACTGGCAGGTCTACCCCCACCTCGAGGTCGACCACTCCCTCTGGGCCACCGTGGCCTCGCTGGTCGTGGGCGTGCTCGCCTGGCGCGCCTGGCGGCTCCTGGAGCAGCCGCTGACCGCCCGCGGCACGTCCTCAGGCAGGCGGAGCGGTGAGAGCGGTGTCGCCGGAGAGCAGGACGGGACGTGAACCGGGCACGACGGTGACGTCGACCGCGGTGCCGACCTCGAGGCGTACGCCGTGCTGCTGCCACGAGCGGACCGTGCGGCCCGACGCGAGGCGGACCTCGTGGAGCACGAACGCACCGTGGTACTCGACCCGCTCGACCACGGCGGTGGAGGTCGGCTCGGCGCGCAGCGCGACCTCGTGGGGGCGCAGCATCACCTCGACGTGCACGTCGCTGTCGCCCCAGCCCGGGACGGTCGACACCACGCCGATCTCGCAGGTCAGCAGCGCGCGCTGCACGTGGGCGGGCAGGAAGTCGGCGTCGCCCATGAACGTCGCCACGAACCGGTTGGCCGGCGTCTCGTAGACCGCGGTCGGCGCGCCGACCTGCTCAACGACCCCGTCGCGCATGACGGCGAGCCGGTCGCCCAGGGAGAGGGCCTCGGTCTGGTCGTGGGTGACGACCATGGCCGCGCTGCCGGTCGCCCGGATCGCGGCCAGCGTGTCGGCGCGCACCTGGGCGCGGAGGTTCTCGTCGAGGCTGGAGAACGGCTCGTCGAGCAGCACCAGCGAGGGGCACGGGGCCAGTGCCCGGGCCAGCGCCACGCGCTGCTGCTCGCCGCCGGAGAGCTCGTGGGGGTGCCGGTCGCGCACGTGGCCCAGCCCCACGAGGTCGAGCACCTCGGCCACCCGGGGGCCGCGCTGGGCGCGGGGCAGCCGGTCCAGGCCGAAGGCGACGTTGGTCGCCACGTCGAGGTGGGGGAAGAGCGCGTGGTCCTGGAAGACCAGCCCGACGCGCCGCTTCTCCGGCGGGACCCACCGGGAGCCGGCGACCTCGCGCCCGCCCAGCTCGACCGACCCCGCGTCGGGCCGCTCGAGCCCGGCCGCGAGCCGCAGCAGCGTCGACTTGCCGCACCCGGAGGGGCCGATGAGGGTCAGCACCTCGCCCGCCGCGATCTCGAGGTCGACGGCCCGGACGGCGTCGTGCGCGCCGTAGGCCTTGCACGCGCCGCGCAGGCGCAGGGCGGGCTCGGTCGCCACGCGGGCGACGGTCTCGGAGGTGCTCATGACGCCAGCCATCATCGCGCGTGCCTGGTCGCGGGGTTGCGGAAGGTCAGTGCGACGGGCACGACGGCGACCAGGACGATGAGCAGCGCGGGCAGGGCGGCGCGCTCCCAGAAGTTCTCCGAGGCCAGCTCGTAGACCCACACCGAGAGCGTCGTGAAGCCGAACGGTCGCAGCAGCAGCACCAGCGGCAGCTCCTTGACCGCGTCGACGATCACCAGGGTCAGGGCGACCGCCACGCCCGAGCGGGCCAGCGGCAGGTGCACCCGGCCCAGCAGGCGTCCCGGCCCGGCGCCCAGGGTCAGCGCGGAGGCGCTCACCGTCGGCGGGATGCGCGCGAAGCTCGCGTCGACGGCCTGGTACGCCGGGGCCGTGAACCGGACCACGTAGGCCAGCAGGATGCCCAGCACCGACCCGGTGACCAGGATGCCGGTGCCGTCCTCGCGACCCAGCGCCTGCAGCAGCCGGTCCGCGGCCGAGAAGAGCGCCAGCACCCCGATGCCCACGACGGCACCGGGCACGGCGTACCCGAAGGTCGTGACCTGTGCCGCCGCGCGGACCCACGGCCCGCCGCCCAGTCGCAGTGCGTGGGCGAGGACGACGGAGACCAGGACGCAGGTCGTCGCGGCGATGGCGGCCACCAGCACCGAGCTGGTCAGGTGGTCGGCGAAGCGGGTGTCGGTGAAGGGGTTCTCCTCGGCCACGGCCGCGGCGGCCCAGGTGACCAGGCGCAGCACCGGCAGGCCGAAGGCGAGGGCGGCCACCGTGACGCAGGCACCCGTGGCCGCCACGGCCCGTCCTCCGGTCAGCCGACGGCGCTCGAGACCCCGGCCCCGGCCGCCGCGCTGGTGGTAGCGGGCGTCACCGCGCAACGCGCGCTCGGCGGCCAGCACCGCCACCGCGAACAGCAGGACCAGGCTCGCCAGCGAGACCGCGGAGGCGACGTCGAAGGAGCCCTTCCACACCAGGTAGACGCCGACGGAGACGGTGCGGACGTTGAAGTACTGCACGGTCGCGAAGTCGGTGAGCACCTCCATCGTCACCAGCGCGAGCCCCGCGGCCAGCGAGGGGCGCGCGAGCGGCAGCAGCACGGTGCGGAACGCGCGGGCCGGCGAGGCGCCGAGCGTGCGGGCGGCGTCGTATGCCGTCGGGGCCAGGTCGCTGAAGGCTGCCCGCACCAGGAGGTAGACGTAGGGGTAGAGCGTGAGGACGAGGACGATCGTCGCGCCGCCCAGCGAGCGCACCGGCAGCGCCCCGAGGTCGTCGCCCAGGACGCTGCGCAGCCCGGTCTGCACCGGCCCGGCGTAGTCGAAGGTGGAGAGGAAGACGAAGCCGAGGATGTAGGCCGGCACCGCCAGCGGCAGCACCAGCAGCCACGACAGCACCCGGCGGCCGGGGAACTCGTGGACGCTGACCAGCCACGCCAGGCCGGTGCCCAGGACGCTGGTGCCCAGGGCGACCAGGACGGTGAGCGCGAGGGTGGTGGCCACCATGCCGCCGACCCCGCCGGGCAGCTGCAACCCGCCCTGGAGCAGGGCGCCCACGGCCACCGCCACCACCGGACTGGCGATGACCGCCGCCACCACCAGGACCGCGGCCGACCACCCGGGACGACCGGCGGCCAGCAGCCGACGGCGGGTCCGGGGGCGGACCAGCCCGGGGGCGGGGACGGTCACGGGGTCACCGGTAGCCGGCGGCGTCGAGGACCTCGACGGCCTCGGCGTTCAGCGAGCCGTACGCCGAGGCGTCGACCGGCATCCGCGAGAAGCTGCCGAAGCCGGCGACCAGCGGCTCGGGCTCGACCGCGGGGTTGACCGGGAGCTCGTGGTTGCCGTCGACGAAGGCGCTCTGCCCGTCGGTGGCCAGCCACTCCAGCAGCTGCTGGGCCTCGGCCGAGGACGGGCTGCCGGCGACCACGCCGGCGCCGGAGATGTTCACGTGGGTGCCGGCACCGTCCTGGCTGGCCCAGTACAGCTCCACCCCGAAGTCGGGGTCCTCGTCGAGCAGCCGGGCGAGGTAGTAGTGGTTGCTGATGCCGACCTCGCACCCGCCGGCGTCGATGGCCTCGAGCAGCTCGACGTCGTTGGACATGATCTGGACGTCGTTGGCGACCCAGCTCTCGACGATCTCCTGGGCCCGCTCGCGACCGTGCAGGTCGATGAGGCTGGCCACGAGGCTCTGGGTGTAGGACGCGGTCTCGTCGCGCATGCAGATGCGGCCCTTCCACTGCGGGTCGCCCAGGCCCGCGTAGGTGTCCTCGGCGTCGAAGTCGGCCGGGTCGACCGCGTCGGGGTCGTAGACCACCGTGCGGGCGCGCATCGCCAGTCCGTACCACTCGCCGTCGGGGTCGCGGAGGTCCTGCGGCACCGCCTCGTCGAGGACCGTGGACTCCACCGGCTCCAGCACGCCCTGCTCGCCGGCGTTCCAGAGCATCCCGGCGTCGACGGTCATGAACAGGTCCGCGGGGGTGTCCTCGCCCTCGGCCTTGAGGCGCTCGAGCAGCTCGGCGTCGTCGCCGTAGAGGAACTCCACCGTGAGGCCGGTCTCGGCGGTGAACTCCGCGAAGGCCTCCTCGAGGTCGTAGTGCCGTGCGGAGTAGACCTGCAGGTCGGCCTCCTCGCCGCCGAGCAGTCCGCAGCCGGACAGGGCCAGGGGTGCGAGCAGCACCGTGGCCAGCGCGGGCAGGGTGCGGGCGAGCGGACGGCGCATCGGGTCACTCCAGGTGTCGGCGGGGGAAGAGCCACCAGGAAGGTTAGCCAACCCTTCGCAGGACGCGAAGTCGTCCCGACGCTCGAGCAGCCCGGGACGACCGGAGCCCCTGGCGCGGCACCCCGGGTGGGGAGCAGCGCCAGGGGCTCTGGCCGCCGCGTCCTCCCGTCCGATGCCAGTGCGACCGGGAGGGCGCCGGGTCACGAGGACCCGCGGTCTGTGCCGTCAGACGGCGACGGGCTCGGCGTCGGGCAGCAGGCCGTGGCCCATGCCCCAGGCGACAGCCTGGGTGCGGCGCTCGACGTCGATCTTGCGGTAGGCCTGACGGATGTAGGTCTTGATCGAGTTGATCGACAGCCCCAGCTCCTCGCCGATCTCACCGTTGGTGAGGCCCTGGGTGATGAGGGTGAGGATCTCCAGCTCGCGCGGGGTGAGCCGGCTGCCGGCGGGGGCCTGCGGGGTGCGGATCGGCGCGACGGGCTCGACCTTCTCGGCCGGGGTGTGCACGGGCGGGGCGGGGACGCCGCGGCCCGAGACGATGTCCTCGAGCGCGACCACGAGCTGCGCCGCGGTCATCGACTTGGACAGGTAGGGGCTGGTGGTGTCGGGCAGCTGGTCGGCCGGCGCCCAGCTGAACACGACCGCCTGCGCCTCGGCGGCGGCCTGCAGGTTGCGCAGCATGGAGGCGCTGAACGAGGACTGCTGCATCGGCTCGTACAGCACGATGTCGACGTCCTCGGGGTGGGCGAGGGCCGTGCGGACGTCGACCAGACGCACGCGCTCGCCGTAGGACGCGAGCAGCGTCTCCAGGCCGGCGACGGCGAGGTCGTTGTCGTCGACCACGGTGGCCGTCAGGGGGGTCCTCTCGTTCTGCATTGCTCGTCACCTCGTGTGCTTGTCGGAATCCTTGGGTGAGGCGTCTCGGGCGCCTCACCTCTCCTGTATCCCGTTGCTCCAGAGTTCAATCACCACTCACCCGTTCGGGTTGACCCGGGCAGGTCAAATCTCGCCGCGCCGCATGGCCCGGACGGGAGGGAGGGGGTCCGGGCGGGCCACGTGGGGTCGGCCCGCCGGGCCAGTCCGCCGGGTCAGTCCGTCGGGGGGAGCAGGGTGCGGGCCCGCTCGACGAGCCCGGTCGCGGCGGTGACGGGGTCACCGGCCAGGTGCAGCGCACCCCACGCCTCGGCGAGCTCGGCGCTCGCCCCGGCCCCGGCCAGCCCGAGCGCGCACTCCTGCGCCAGACGTCGTACGACGGCGAGCTCGGTGTCGTCGAGGGCGAAGACCTGGGGCGCGGCGCCGGCCAGCACCACGACGTCGGGGGCGATGACGTCGACCGCGGCCCGGATCGAGGCCAGCGGGCTGTTGGGCCCGAGGAAGCGGGTGCGCCACCCGGCGCGCTGCAGCACGACCTCGAAGGCCTTCAGCGCGATGTCGTGGGACTCCTCGGGCGGGCAGGCGAGCAGCACGGTGGGGCCGGTGCGGGTGCCCGGCGCGACGGCCAGGGCGGCCAGCCGACCCCGCACCAGGTCGCTGGCGAAGTGCTCGTCGGCGACGTCGAAGTCCCCGGCCTCCCACCCCTGGCCCACGTGGGCCATGAACGGCAGCAGGACGTCGCGGATGGCGCTCTCGACCGACACGGTGCGCAGCAACCGGTCCAGGACCTCGTGCATGGCGCCGACGTCGTAGGCGAGCATCGCCGCCTCGAGCTCGGACAGCGCGCCGACGACGTCGAGGGAGCCGGAGCTCGAGGCGGTGCCCTCGACGGGCTCCTCCTGCCCCTCGGCCCAGGTGCGCTCGTTGGCCAGGATCTCGGCGGCGGCCTGACCTGCCGGGACGCCTCGCTCCCGGGCGCGCTGCATGGCGATGGCGCGACGCTCGTCCTCGGGGCCGTAGAGCCGGTAGCCGGCCTGCGTGCGCTGGGGGCTGAGCAGGCCGTAGCGCACCTCCCAGGCGCGCAGCAGGGTCTCGCTGACGCCCACCCGGGTGGCCAGCACGCCGATACGCCAGCGTTGCGCCGGACCGCCGCTCATGAGCTCTCGCACCCCCTGTGGGCGGTGGCACTCCCGGCCACGCCCGTGGTCCCGACGTTATACGAACATTGCACGTGCGGCGTACACTCGGACGGAGTCGCCCGGGCCGCCTGCCGGTCCCGGGCGCCGGAGCACCGCACACCTGCATCGACCCCGAGGGAGGGCGAGACCATGTCGGACCCGCAGCCGCTCGGCCGGTTGATCGACTCGCTGGGGGTCGAGCACCGCCCCGCCGAGGGCGAGCTCGTGCTCGGCGCCGTGGTGCTGATGAAGGTGATGGAGGCCGACGGTCGCATCTCGATGCGCTCGGCGTGGTCGCCCGGCCTGAGCTGGATGGAGCGCGTGGGCATGCACCAGGCGGCCGCACGTGCCGACCTCCCCCCACGCCCCGAGCCGGGCTGGGACACCCGGGAGATCGACGCGGAGATGGGCCGCGACGACACCGACCTGGGCTGAGGTCCGCCGGACCCCTCTGACAGGAGGGCCGCCTGACGAGAATGCCCGCACCGGCGCCCGTGCCCCGGGCGAGTCGGTCGGGGCCGCGGCGTTCAGCTGGCCTCGGCGAGCGCACCGCGCAGCTGCACGAGCAGCCGCTGCAGGCAGCGCGACACCTGGATCTGGCTCATCCCCAGCCGCAGCCCGATCTCGCGCTGGGAGAGCTCCTGCCCGAAGCGCAGCCGCAGCAGGTCGCGGTCGCGCGGGGTGAGGGTGGCCAGGAGGGGCTGCACCAGCAGGCGGGCCTCGGTGCGCTCGAGCGACTCCTCGACCTCGGGGTCGGCCACGTCGCGGACGGGTCCGTCCTCGCCGCCGGTCTCGCCGCCGACGGGGGAGTCGAGGGAGACCAGCGAGAAGCAGGAGCGGGCGAGCAGGGCCTCGCGCACGACGTCCACGGACTCCTCGACCTCGGCGGCCAGGGCTGACACCGAGGTCTCGTCGACGCGGTCGAGGGCGGCGCCGGTGCGCACCAGGCGCGTGTGGGCCCGCTGCACCTCGCGGGGCGGTCGGATGGTCCAGGAGTGGTCCCGGAAGTGCCGGCGGATCTCGCCGGTCATCGAGGGGACGGCGTAGGCCAGCAGGTCCCGGTCGTGGCTGGGGTCGAAGGAGCGCACCGCGCGCACGAGCGCGAGGTAGGCCACCTGGGTCAGGTCCTCGACGGGGACGGAGCGTCGGGCGTAGCGCCGGGCGACGGCCTCGGCGACGCGCATGTTGAGCTCGACGACCCGCTCGAGGCAGGCCTCGCGCTCGGCCTCGTCGACGCCGGGGGTGTTGGCCCGCGCCAGGAGGGCGGTGGTCCACTCCGAGCGCTCGCCGTCGGTGACCGAGCGGGCGTCCGCCCGCCCCGCGGTGGTCGCGGTCAGGGGAGTGGTGGCGCTGGGCTGCTGACGACGGTCGTCGAGCGGGCTCGTGGTCATGCCTGTGTCGCTCTCTGTGCTGCGCCCCGCCGGGGGCGGTGCGGTGGTGCGTACGGGTGCCGACACGTCCCTCATCGGTGGGGGACTCCCCCACCTTAGACAACCTTCTACAAACCTTGCACACGTCTCACCCTTTTGGGCCGCGGTGGCGCTCCCGCTCGCCGTGGCCGCCGACCCGGCAGAATGCGGGGCGTGGCCGGCACCCGCGCACCCTTCGGCTCCTGGCTGCTCGGCCCGGAGGGGCAGTCGCTGCGTCGGCTGCGGGTGCGCATCCAGGTCCTCCTGACCCTCGGCATCACCGCCACCCACGCCGTCGGGGCCGGGGTCGTCGCGGTCCTGTCGTTCTTCGTCGTCCCGCAGCCCGGCGGCGGGCGCGACCTGCTGGTCGCGCTGGCGGTCGCCGTCCCCGTCTACGTCGGCCTGGCGATCGCGGTCGGCGTCCTCTGGGGCACCCGGGTCGCCCTCCGCAGCCTGCGCTGGGCCCTGCGCGGCGAGGAGCCCTCGGCCGGGGACCGGCGACGCTCGATGCGGGTCCCGCTCCAGCTGGCCGCGGTCTCCGCCGCCCTGTGGCTCGGTGCGACGGTGCTCTTCACCGCCCTGGCGCTGTGGCTGGCCCCCGGACGTGCCCTCGGGACGGCACCGACGGTGGCCATCGGCGGGACGGTGGTGTGCGCCATCACCTACCTGATGGCGGAGTTCTTCCTGCGGCCGGTCTCCGCTCGAGCCCTCGCCGGCCCGCCGGACTCCCGCGCACGCGGCCTCGGGGTGGGCGGCCGGATGCTCACCTTCTGGCTGCTGGGCACCGCGGCCCCCCTGGTCGGCCTGGCGTACGCCGCCGTGCTGGCGCTGGCCCAGGGCGACGTGTCGGCGGACCGGATGGCCGTGGAGGCGCTGGCGATCTCCGGCATCGTGCTGGTCTTCGGGCTGCTGGTCACCGTGCTCAACGCCCGCGCGGTGGTGGCCCCGCTGGTCTCGGTCCGGGCCGCGCTGGGGCGGGTCCAGGACGGGGACCTCGACCAGCGGGTCCCGGTCTACGACGCCACCGAGCTGGGGCTGCTGCAGGCCGGCTTCAACCACATGACCGAGGGGCTGGCCGAGCGCGAGCACCTGCGCGACCTCTTCGGTCGGCACGTGGGGCAGGAGGTGGCCCGGGCGGCCGCGGCGGGCGGCGTCGAGCTCGGGGGCGAGTCGCGACGGGTCACCGTGCTCCTCGTGGACCTGGTCGGCTCCACGACCATCGCCTCCCGTCGTCCCCCGGCCGAGGTCGTGGAGCTGCTCAACGGCTTCTTCGAGGTCGTCGTCGACGAGATCGACCGCGAGGGCGGGCTGGTCAACAAGTTCATGGGAGACGCGGTGCTCGCGGTCTTCGGGGCGCCGGTGGACCTGCCCGACCACGCCACCCGCGGCCTGCGGGCGGCGCGCGCGATGGTCGAGCGGCTGGCGCGCGAGCAGCCCGACCTCGACGCGGGGGTGGGGGTCTTCACCGGGGAGACCGTGGCCGGCAACGTCGGCACCCGGGCCCGCTTCGAGTACACCGTCATCGGGGACGCCGTGAACGCCGCGGCCCGCCTCACCGAGCTGGCCAAGGACGTCGAGGGGCGGGTGCTGACCAGCGCCGAGACCCTCGTCGACGCCGGTGAGGACGAGGCCGCGCACTGGCGTCCCGGCGACCGGGTCACCCTGCGGGGCAGGACCGAGGAGACCGCGCTCCACGTGCGTCGGTGACCAACGACACGTCGTCGCCGGTGCGGTCCTGAGGGGACGTGGACCGCACCCTGGCGGCGTGCCCCTCCCTCCCGCCGACGCGCCCGTCGACGCGCGCACCGAGCGTCGTGCCGGTGGTCGGATGCTGTGGGTCGACGTCGCGAAGGGCGTGTGCATCCTGCTGGTGGTGCTGCACCACGCGGTCGTGAAGGACCTCGCGCTGCAGACCCCGGCGCCGCTGTCCGCGGTGGCCGATGCCTGGCACTGGGTCACGATGGCGCTCAAGCCGGTGCGGATGCCGCTCTTCTTCGTGCTCAGCGGACTGGTCGCCTCCGGCGCCGTGCGCCGGCCGTGGGCGCAGGCCCGGCGTCGGGTGCTCTCGCCGTACTACCTCTACGTCGTCTGGCTGGTCCTGCAGGGCGCGTTCTTCTCGGTGGAGCGACTGCTCCCCATGAACCGGACCCAGGACCTCGGCGAGCTGGTGGCCGACCTCGTGTGGGCCTCGACCGGGCTGTGGTTCCTCTACGCGCTCGCGGTCTACTTCGCCCTGGCCCGGCTGCTCTCGGGCCTCCCGGTCCTCCCGGTGCTGGCGGCCAGCACGGTTGTGTCGGCCCTCGCCGGGCTGCTGCCGACCGACGACTGGAACAGGGTGTCGGTGGTCTTCCACTTCACCTTCTTCGCCGTCGGTGCCCTGGCCCCCGACCTGGTACGCCGCTGGGCCGGCCCGGCCTCGCGGGTCCCGCGGCGCCTGGGGCTGGCCTACCTGGCGCTGGTCGTCGTCCTGCCGCTGCTCGGGGTGCCGCGCATCAGCGTGATGCTGGTTGCCAGCGTGGTCGGCGTGCCGCTCGGCATCGGGCTGTGCGTGCGGCTGGCCGAGGGACGCGCGGCCCGGGTGCTGGCCTGGCTCGGTCGGCGCACGCTCCCGATCTACGTCCTGCACGCCCCGCTGCTCGCGCTCGCGCTGCACCTGCCCAGCCCGATCGGGACGGGCTGGCTCGGTGCCGCGGAGGCGACGGCGTACCCCGTGCTGCTGAGCGCGGTGGCCGTCGCGGCCGCCCTCGCGCTGCACGCGGTGCTGCGCCGGCTCGGGGCCGACGCGCTCTTCGAGCTGCCCCGCCGCCCGCGCGGTCCGCGGGTGCCGGCGGCGCGGGCCGACGGCTCGGCCGCTCAGGCGACGGTGGCCGCGAGCTCCTGAGCCTCGACGGAGGCGCGGTGACGGCCGGCGGGCCGCTCGAGCGGGGCGACGACGCCGATCGTGTCGACGGCCAGCATCGCCTCGAGGTGCTCGGCGACCGCGCGGGCCGAGGGGCGCTCCGCGGGCTCGCGGCAGGTCATGGCCGAGAGCAGTCCGGTCCAGCCGGCGCCGAGCGAGGTGGGGATGGTCGGACCGCGGTGCACGCGGGCCCAGGCGGCCTCCTCGGGGCCGCCGTCGAACTCGCGGCGCCCGGTCAGCGCCTCGAGGAGCAGCAGCCCCAGCGCGTAGACGTCGACCGCCGTGCCGAGCGGCGCGCCGAGGACCTGCTCGGGGGCGAGGTAGGCGATGGAGCCGACCGTGTGGCCGGGGCGGCCGTGCGGGTCGGGCTCCCCGTCGCGCAGGGTCACCCCCAGGTCGCACAGGCGGGCGTGCCCGCTGCTGTCGAGCAGCACGTTGGCCGGCTTCACGTCGCGGTGGACCAGACCCTCGGAGTGCAGGTAGGCCAGGGCGGAGGCGATGTCGCGGCCGACGACGGCGACCTCGCGCCGGCTCAGCGGCCCGCTGGCCAGCGTCGCGTCGAGGTCGGGGCCGTCGACGAGCTCCAGGGCGAGGTACGGCGCGCCGGGACCCTCCCACGCGGCGTCCAGGACGCGGACCAGGCCGGGGTGCGACAGGTGCGCGAGCAGCCGGCCCTCGTCGAGGAGCCGCAGCCGGTGCTGGGCCTGGCCACCCTCGGTGCGGGGGCGCTTGAGGGCCACGTCACGGCCCAGGCGCAGGTCGTGCGCGCGGTGGACGGTGGCGGTGCCACCGAGGGCGATGAGCTCCTCGACCCGGTAGCGGCCCACGGTCTCGGAGCCTGCGGTCGGCTCGGGGGCGTCGGGCTGGGTCATGGGGAGGGGTCCTCTCGCGTGCGGTCCCTCCAGGGGTTCCCCAGGGTCGGGCGGGTCTAACCCTCCGGAAGGGTGGGTCGCGCCACGTCGCGGGCGGCCGCGACCAGGGACGGGCCGTACCACGTGAGCGCCCGACCGCTGACCAGCTCCACGGGGGTCGTGAAGCACTCGGGACCGTCGTCGGCGGTGAAGACGTAGGGCTCGTCGGGCAGCAGCACGGCGTCCGCACCGCACCCGTCGAGCTGCTCGACCGGCACCGTGGGGTAACGGTCCGGGGCGTCGGGGTCCTGGGCCTGCACGACCTCCCAGCCCAGGCGACGGCACAGGTCCGCGGTGAAGGTGCGCGGGCCCACGACCATCCACGGGTCCCGCCAGATCGGCACCACCACGCGACGGGTCACCGGCGGCAGCGGCCCGCACCACAGGGACCGCGCCTCGGCCAGCCACGCCGGTCGCTCCCAGCCGAGCAGGTCCAGCAGCCGCTCGAGCTCGGCGACCCCCTCGGGGACGGTCTCGATGTCGGTGACCTCGACGCGCAGCCCGCGCTCACGCATCCGGCGCACGTCCAGCTCGCGGTTCTCCTCGCGGTTGACGACCACCAGGTCCGGGCGCAGCGCCTCGATCGTCGCGAGGTCCGGGTTCTTGGTCCCGCGCACCCGCCGGGCGCCGTACGACTCGAGGTCGGGGGGATGGGTGCACCAGTCGGTGACCCCCACCAGCGCCTCCGGGTGCACGGTGGCCAGCGCCTCGGTGATCGAGGGGACCAGCGACACCACCCGCCGAGCCGTCACCCGCGCACGCTCCGGACGTCACTCCCGCACGCGCACCCGGGCGCCGCCGTGCGCGGGCGACCTCCCGGGCGTGCGTCGGTGACGGCTCGGCCGGGCACGGGTGACCTCTCGGCAGTCAGCGCGAGTCGGTCAGCGCAGCGCCATCGAGCCGGAGGTGACCGCCTCGAAGGGGAGCTTCTCGTGCTCGGCCACCCGGGCGTCGATGGCCTCGGCGACGTCGGCCGGCCAGGGCGCCGTACGACGGTCGGAGATGTCGATGTGCAGGAAGATCTCCTCGAAGACCGCGCTGACCTGCTGGTGGGTGTCGTCGAGGATGTAGACCAGCGCGTGGGCGGCCCGCTCGGAGCGGCCCAGCAGCCGCACCCGCACCGACATCCGGTCGCCGGTGCGCAGCTCGCGCAGGTAGGTCACGTGGTGCTCGGCGGCGAAGCAGGCGTGCCCGGCCTTGATCGGCCAGTCCACCGGGATGCCCAGGTCGACCAGGGACTCGTCGAGGCCCTCGCTGCCGATCCCGAGGTAGTGGCGCACGTTGAGGTGGCCGTTGTTGTCCTCGAAGGCGATGGGGACCGGCTGCTCGGCGTACGCCGGGAGGTCCTTGAGCTGGTCGTAGCTGGGGTGCGTCGTGGTGCTGGTCACGGGGTGAACCTATCGGACGTCGGTGGTCGAGCAGTGAGGCCCAGCGAGCGGGCGTCGAGACCTCCGACCCGGGACGGTCGTGGTCGGGTGATCTCGACGCCCGCCTCGTCGCTGGCGCTCCTCGGCTGCTCGATCACCTGGGCCAGGGTCTCGACCCGCCCGTCGCGACCTCGTGCCTCGGTCGCGGGGCTCGCTCGATCTCTTCGGGGTGCTCCCGGGCTCCGCCCGGGAGCACCTCAGACGTTGCGGCGGTACTGGCCGCCTACCTCGAAGAACGCCTCGGTCACCTGGCCCAGCGAGCAGACCCGCGCGGCGTCCATGAGCACGGCGAAGACGTTCTCGTCGGAGGAGGCGGCCGCCTGCTTCAGGCGCGCCAGGGCCTCGGTGGCCTCCTGCTCGTGGTCGCGGGTGAAGTCGCGGACCCGGCGCAGCTGGGACTCCTTCTCGGACTCGGTGGCACGGGAGAGCTCGACGTGCTCGGGCGTGGCGTCGTCCCCGCCGGGCTTGAGGAAGGTGTTGACGCCGATGATCGGCAGCGACCCGTCGTGCTTGCGGTGCTCGTAGAGCATCGACTCGTCCTGGATCCGCCCGCGCTGGTAGCCGGTCTCCATGGCGCCGAGCACGCCGCCGCGCTCGTTGATCGCCTCGAACTCCGCCAGCACCGCCTCCTCCACGAGGTCGGTGAGCTCGTCGATGATGAAGGAGCCCTGGAGCGGGTTCTCGTTCATCGCCAGGCCCCACTCGCGGTTGATGATCAGCTGGATCGCCAGCGCGCGGCGCACCGACTCCGTCGAGGGCGTGGTGACGGCCTCGTCGTAGGCGTTGGTGTGCAGGGAGTTGGCGTTGTCGTAGATCGCGATGAGCGCCTGCAGGGTGGTGCGGATGTCGTTGAAGTCCATCTCCTGCGCGTGCAGGGACCGACCGCTCGTCTGCACGTGGTACTTCAGCTTCTGGGAGCGCTCGCCCGCGCCGTACCTCTCCTTCATCGCCACCGCCCAGATCCGGCGGGCGACGCGGCCGATGACGGAGTACTCCGGGTCCATGCCGTTGGAGAAGAAGAACGACAGGTTGGGCGCGAAGTCGTCGATGTCCATGCCGCGCGCGAGGTAGGCCTCGACGTAGGTGAAGCCGTTGGCCAGCGTGAAGGCGAGCTGGCTGATGGGGTTCGCCCCGGCCTCGGCGATGTGGTAGCCGGAGATGCTGACGGAGTAGAAGTTGCGCACCCGCTGGGCGATGAACCACTCCTGGATGTCGGCCATCATCCGCAGGCTGAACTCGGTGGAGAACAAGCAGGTGTTCTGCCCCTGGTCCTCCTTGAGGATGTCCGCCTGGACGGTGCCGCGCACGGTCTGCAGGGCCTCGGCCGGCTCGATGCCGCGCTCGCGCGCCTGGTCGATGACGGTGTTGAGGAAGAACGCGAGCACGGTCGGCGCGGGCCCGTTGATGGTCATGCTCACGCTGGTGGTGGGGGCGAGCAGGTCGAAGCCGTCGTAGAGCTGCTTCATGTCCTCCAGCGTCGCGACGCTCACGCCGGAGGTGCCGACCTTGCCGTAGATGTCGGGGCGCTCGTCGGGGTCGCGGCCGTAGAGCGTCACCGAGTCGAAGGCGGTCGAGAGGCGGGTCGCCTCGTTGCCCTCGCTGAGCAGCTTGAAGCGACGGTTGGTGCGGGCGGGGTCGCCCTCACCGGCGAACATCCGGGCCGGGTCCTCGCCCTCGCGCTTGAACGGGAAGACCCCGGCGGTGAAGGGGAAGCGGCCCGGGAGGTTCTCCCGGCGCCAGAAGCGCACCAGCTCGCCGTGGTCGGCGTACCGCGGCACGGCGACCTTGGGGACGCGGTTGCCCGAGAGGGACTCGCGGCCGGGCACGGCGGCGTACTCCTCGACGAGGGCCGGCCACTGCTCGAGCTGGTCGGCGACGGTGGGGTCCAGGGTGCGGCGGGCGTCCTCCAGGAGCGCCGGTACGCCGCCGGCGTCCGCCCCCGCGGACTCCAGCTCGGCCGCGACGTCGCCGAGCCGCTGGGCGCGGCGGGCCTGCTCGACCAGCTCCTCGGTGCGGGCGTGGTAGCCGCGGACGGTCTCGACGACCTCGGCGAGGTAGCGCACCCGCTCCTGGGGGACGACCGCGCGGATGCCGCTGGAGTGCTTGACGTCGACGGGCGTCAGCGCGCCCTCGGTGACCGGCAGCCCCTGGGCGGCGAGCAGGCCGCGCAGGTGCTGGTAGAGCGCGGTGACGCCGTCGTCGTTGAAGGTGGCCGCCGAGGTGCCGAAGACCGGCATGTCGGAGGGCTGCTTGCCGAAGGCCTCGCGGTTGCGGACCAGCTGGCGGCCCACGTCGCGCAGCGCGTCGGCGGCCCCGCGCCGCTCGAACTTGTTGATCGCCACGACGTCGGCGAAGTCGAGCATGTCGATCTTCTCCAGCTGCGAGGCGGCGCCGAACTCCGGCGTCATGACGTACATCGAGGTGTCGACGAACGGCACGATCGCGGCGTCGCCCTGGCCGATGCCGGGGGTCTCCACGACGACGAGGTCGAAGCCGGCCGCCTTGAGCACGGTGATGACGTCCTCGAGGTGCTCGGGGATCTCGTGGGCGCCGCGGGTGGCCAGGCTGCGGAAGTAGACCCGGTCGCGGTCGTGGCCGGGCAGGTCGAGGGAGTTCATCCGGATCCGGTCGCCGAGCAGCGCACCGCCGCCCTTGCGCCGGGTCGGGTCGACGGCGACGACGGCCACGCGCAGCTTGTCCTGCTGGTCGACGCGGATGCGGCGGACGATCTCGTCGGTGAGGCTGGACTTGCCCGAGCCGCCGGTGCCGGTGAGGCCGAGGACCGGCGCGTGGCTGCGCTCGGCGGCCGCGCGCAGCTCGGCGCGCATGCCGTCGTCGAGGCGGCCCAGCTCGGCGCCGGTGATCGCACGCGCGACCGCCGACCGCTCGCCGGCCAGCACCTGCTCGGCGCTGACGGGGCGCAGGTCCCACAGGTCGCTGTCGCAGTCGGCCACGACGGTGTTGACCATGCCCGGCAGGCCCAGGCGCTGGCCGTCCTCGGGGGAGAAGATGGTGACGCCGGACGCGCGCAGGCGGGTGATCTCGTCGTGGACGATGACGCCCCCGCCGCCACCGACGACCCGGACGTGGCCGGCCCCGGCCGCGCGCAGCAGCTCCACGAGGTACTCGAAGTACTCCACGTGCCCGCCCTGGTAGGACGAGACCGCCACGCCCTGGACGTCCTCCTCCAGCGCGGCGTCGACGACCTCCTGGACCGAGCGGTTGTGACCGAGGTGGATCACCTCGCAGCCCTGGCTCTGGAAGATCCGCCGCATGATGTTGATCGAGGCGTCGTGGCCGTCGAAGAGGCTGCTCGCGGTCACCAGGCGGACCGGGTGCTGGGGGACGTGCAGGCTGGGGCGGTCGGTGCTCACGGGGCTCTCCCTCGGGCAGATGCTTGGATGTCCAACTATCTCGTGACGAGTGTAAGCCCGGTCACCGTGGGCCGTCGAGGGTGGTCCGCGGGCGAGCGATGCCGGTTCGGCGGGGTGTGCGGGTCGAGCCGGCGTATCAATACGCCGGTTCGGCGGGGATGCGCGGGGCCTCCGGGGCGGGGAGGGGGGAGGGGTCAGTCGCCGTCGACGCGGTCGCCGGCGCCGGCGCGGAGCGTGCCGAGGAGGCGGGTCAGGTCGCGGACGGTGTCGTCGCCGAGGTCCGAGCCGAGGGCGGTGAAGACCGCGTTGAGGTCGACGGTGGCCGCGTCGACGGTCGCGGCGCCGGCCTCGGTGAGCTCGGCGTGGACCACCCGGCGGTCCTCGCTGCGTCGCTGCCGGCGTACGAACCCCTGGGTCTCGAGGCGGTCGACGGCGCTGGTGACCGAGGCCGGGTGGACCTGCAGGAGCGAGCCGAGCCGGGTCATGGGCAGGGCCCGCTCGCGGGTGAAGGAGAGCAGGCGCAGGACCTCGAAGCGGGCGAAGGTCAGCCCGTGCGGTCTCAGGGCCCGCTCCACCCGCTCGGCGAGCAGCTGCTGGGCGCGCGTCACCGAGGTGACCAGGGCCATGGCGTCCGCGGCGTCGCCCCAGCCGTGCGCCACCCATTGGCGGTGCGCCTCGCGGATCGGGTCACGGGTCGGCTCCATCGCGGTCAGTATCCCGTGCGGCCGCTCAGGCGCGGCGACCGACCGCGACCGTGGCGTCGAGGGAGTCGTCGGTGTGCAGCGCCGCGTCGAGGCCGGCGTCGCGCAGCAGGGCGAGGGTGGAGGGTGCCTGGGCGCGCCCGGTCTCGAGCAGGAGTACGCCGCCGGGCGCGAGCCACCGCGCCGCGCCGGCGGCGACCCGGCGCTGGACGGCGAGGCCGTCGGGACCGCCGTCCAGGGCGGCCCGCGGCTCGTGGAGCCGCGCCTCCGGGGGCAGCAGTCCCACGTGGTCGGTCGGGACGTACGGCGCGTTGACGAGCAGGACGTCCACGCGTCCTTTCAGGCCCGTGGGCAGTGCGTCGTAGAGGTCGCCCCGGTGCACGCGGTCGGCCGGCAGGTTGCGCCGGGCGCAGGCGACCGCGGCGGGGTCGAGGTCCGCAGCGTGCACCACGGCGTCGGGGCGGTGGTGCGCCACGACCGCCCCGAGGGCGCCGGTGCCGCAGCCGAGGTCGACCGCGAGCGGCTCCCTCAGGGGCTGCAGGGCGGCCAGGGCGAGACGCACGAGCAGGCCGCTGCGCGCGCGGGGGACGAAGACGCCCGGCGCCGTGTCCACCCGCACGCCCTCGAACCCGACCCAGCCCAGGAGCACCTCGAGCGGCTCGCCGGCGAGGCGTCGCGCCACCAGGGACTCCAGGTCCGCGCCCGTGGCGGCCCCGCCCAGCAGGGCGGCCTCCTCCTCGGCGTACACGCACCCCCCGGCGCGCAGCCGCTCCACCAGCCCCTCGGGGTCGATGGGATCGGCGGGGGCCACGCGACGATGATCGCGTCCGGTGGGGGTAGTCCGCATCCCATCGCACCCTCAGCGCACGCTGAGGGTGCGATTTCCTGCGGAGTACCCCGATCCGGCCTTGAAACGAGAACACGTTCTAGATCGGGGCTACCATCGGCGGGTGAGCACTCCCGACGTCCTCGCCCCGGCCTCGCTCGGGCCGGTCGCGCTGCGCAACCGCACGGTCAAGGCCGCCACCTTCGAGGGTCGTACGCCGCACGGGCAGGTGACCCAGGAGCTGATCGACTACCACCTCGCGGTGGCCGAGGGCGGGATCGGGCTGACCACGGTGGCCTACCTCGCGGTGGCGCCGGAGGGCCGCACGCACCGCGAGCAGGTGGTCGTCGGGCCGGACACCGAGGGCGGGCTGGCGCGCCTGGCCGAGGCGGTCAAGGCGACCGGGGCCGCGATCGCGGGTCAGGTGGGGCACGCGGGACCGGTCGCCAACGGTCGCTCCAACGGCGCCCGCGCCCTGGCCGCCAGCCGGATGCCGAGCCCGTTGTCGATGCAGATGGTGCACAGCGCCTCCGAGGCCGACCTGACCCGGGTGACCGGCGCCTACGTCGCGACCGCCCGCACGCTGGTGCGCGCCGGCTTCGACGTGCTCGAGCTGCACATGGCGCACTCCTACCTCATCAGCTCCTTCCTCGCCCCCGGCCTCAACCGCCGCAAGGACCGCTGGGGCGGGACGCTGGAGAACCGCGCCCGGCTGGCCCGCCGGGTCGCCCGCGCGGTGCGCGAGGAGGTCGGCGACGCCGTCGCGGTCACCGCGAAGGTGTCGTTGTCCGACGGCTTCAGGGGCGGGGTCACCCTGCGTGAGTCCATCGAGCTCCTGCGGCTGCTGGAGGAGGACGGCACCCTCGACGCCGTCCAGCTCTCCGGCGGCTCGTCGCTGATGAACCCGATGTACCTCTTCCGCGGCGACGTCCCCGCGCAGGAGTTCGCGGCCTCGATGCCGGCGCCCGTGCGCTGGGGGATGCGGACGCCGATGGGCCGCTCGTTCCTCAAGGAGTACCCCTTCGAGGAGGCCTACTTCCGACCCAAGGCCCTCGAGGTGCGCGAGGCCATCTCCCTGCCGCTGATGCTCCTCGGCGGCATCAACCGTCTCGAGACGATGCAGCAGGCGATGGCCGACGGCTTCGAGTACGTCGCGATGGGCCGTGCCGTGCTGCGCGAGCCGGACCTGGTGAACCGGATCTCCGCCGGCCAGACCGCCGCCGGTGTGTGCATCCATTGCAACCGGTGCATGCCGACGATCTACTCCGGTACCCGCTGCCCGGTCCGCGACGCGCTGCCGGTGTGAGGCTCTTCGGGAGCCGTATGAAGATGTCGTGAGGTCGCTCGCGCGCCGCCGGGTGGTCGGGAGACGGTGGGGCCATGCCTCCACGAGCGGGACCCCGCGTCCACCCCGACGTGGCCGACAGGTCGGTCGACGTGCCGTTCGTGGACCCCGAGCACGGCGGGGACGATGGCGGGACCCCGTGGGCCCATGACCCGGTGTTCGCGTGCTCCGGTGAGATGGCCGAGCGGATGCGCGCGCACCCGTGGCTGGACGACGCACTCGGTGCGCCGGAGCAGTGGCCGGCGGTGCTCAGGACCACCGTGAGCATGGTCCTGCGCAGCAAGTACCCCATGACACTGACCTGGGGCGAGCAGTTCCTCATGCTCTACAACGACGCCTACGTGCCCGTGCTCGGGGACAAGCACCCGGCCGCCCTGGGCAGGCCGTTATCCGAGCAGTTCCCCGAGATCTGGGGCGCTATCGGGCCCATGCAGGACGCCGTGCTGCGCGGCGCCGAGGCGACCTGGGACGAGAACCTCCCTCTGGTCCTCGAGCGGGGCAACGGGCCCGAGGAGTGCTTCTTCACCTTCTCCTACTCCCCAGTGCCCGACGGCGGCCAGCCCGGTGGCGTGCTCGCAGTCCTCTCCATGACCACACCGGAGGTACTGGGCGCCCGGCGTCTGGAGATCCTCAACGACGTCGGCGCCGTGACGGCGTCCGACCCCGAGGCGGCGGCCGCTGGCATCGCGGCCGCTCTCGACCGGCACCCCAGCGAGCTCCCCGGCGGCCGAGTATGGCTGTCGGAGAACGGCGCGACCCGTGTGGTCGCGACGTTCGGTGAGCCGGGGCCACTCCCCGAGGCTCCCACCTCGGTGGAGGCCCCGACAGTCTCGGGAGCCGGTCGGACGGCGTGGCTGGGACTTGGGGGGGCCCATCGATCCAGCCACGCCGTCGCCCCCCAGCGCGAGCCCGCCGAGGTCGCCGCGGGCGCGGGCGATGACCGGGCCGGGGACATCCTCGAGCTGCGACTGCCGGAGCTCCGTCCTCTCGACGACCCGCACCGCCGCTTCCTCGAGCAGCTCTCCCAGCACGTCGGTCAACGACTCGAGGCAGCCCGGGCGCGGCAGCTGGAAGCGGACCGGGCGCAGGCGCTCGCCGACCTCAACACCGCGAGGACGCACTTCCTCTCGACGATGAGCCACGAGTTGCGCACCCCGCTCACGCTGCTGCTCGGCCCGCTGCAGGACGTGCTGTCCGGGCGGGTGGACGTGCTCGACCGGCCGACCGTCGAGCGTCTCGACGCCCAGTGCGAGCGCCTGCTCGCGATGGTGGAGGACCTGCTGGAGGTCTCCCGCGCCGACAGCGGCCGGACCACGGTGCATCCAGAGCCCGTCGACGTGCAGGACCTCACCGTCCGACTCGTCGAACCGTTGCTGGAGGCGGGCGAGCGAGCCGGCCTGACCATGACCCGGACCCGTCGCGGAACGGGCACCTGCCTGCTCGACGTACGCCTGTGGGAGAACATCGTCCTCAATCTCGTGAGCAACGCGGTGAAGTACACCCTCGAGGGGTCCGTGCACGTCGATCTGGAGCTGGGCGAGCAGCTGGTGCTGACGGTGCGTGACACCGGTATCGGCATCCCGGAGTCCCAGCAGCCCCTGGTCTTCCAGCGCTTCCACCGCGTGCGGGCCCACGAGGGGCGAAGCATCGAGGGGGCCGGGGTCGGGCTCGCGATCGTCGCCGACTCCGTCGCCGCGCTCGGCGGCGAGGTGGCGCTTGAGTCTGCGCCCGGCGCGGGGACCAGCGTCACGGTGAGGATCCCGGTTCGGGCGACCGAGGCCGCCGCCGGCACCGCCACGCCCAGCCCCCGCAGGCTCGCGGGGGTGCGCGCGAAGGCTCTGGACCTGGTGCCGGCAGCCGTCCCCGAGGGGGTCGAGGGGCCTCAGGACGCACGCGACGGGCCGGTGGTGCTCGTGGTCGACGACAACGTGGCGATGCGTCAGCACGTCGCCGCCACGTTGGCGCAGGTCGGTCGGGTCCTGGTGGCCGGCGACGGGCAGGGCGCCCTCGAGACCCTCGCCCACGAGGAGGTCGACCTGGTGGTCAGCGACGTGATGATGCCGCGATTGGACGGTGAGGGACTGGTGGCCGCGATCCGTCAGTCTCGGGACCGACCCGACCTCCCGGTGATCCTGCTCTCGGCGCGCGCCGGGAGCGAGGCGGCGGTCAGCGGCCTGGGGCAGGGCGCCGACGACTACGTCGCCAAGCCCTTCTCCCGCGAGGAGCTGGTGGCCCGTGTCCGCGCGCACCTGGAGCTCTCGACGCTGCGGCGCGAGAGCCAACGGCGCCGGGACCGCGAGACCATGCTCGCGGGTGTCTCCCACGACATGCAGACGCCACTGGCCACCATCGCCAACGCGCTGGAGCTGCTCGGATCGCTCGGCATCGCGGACCTCCCGCCCGAGATCACCGGCACCATGGGGCGCAGCGTGACCACGCTGCGCGGCCTGGTCGCGGAGTTCCTCGACTGGTCGGCGCTCGCCACGGGCGCACGCGTGCGGGTGCACGTGGAGGAGCTCGACGTGTCGGCGCTGGTCGCCGACGTCACCTGGCCGCGAGCCCTGGCGCTGACCACCGAGGCAGGGGCCGGACTCCGGGTCCGAGCCGATCGACAGCGAGTTCTGCGGGTCCTCGCCAACCTGGCCGGTAATGCGGTCACGGCCGGGGCGGCCCGGTTGTGGGTGGTGGTCGACCTGGACGCCGAGGGACTGCACCTGCGGGTCCGTGACGACGGCGCGGGGATCCCCGACGCGATCCGCGCCCGGCTGTTCCAGCCCTGGACCACCTCAGATCGCTCCCGAGACAGCGGCCTGGGACTGTACGTCTCCCGGGAGTCCGTCCGGGCCATGGGCGGGGACCTGACCCTGGTCGAGACCTCGGCTGCCGGCACGACCTTCGACCTGCGGCTGATCCCGGGGAAGACATGACCTCCCTGCTGCTGGCCGAGGACGACCAGGACCTGCGCGACCTGACCGCGATGGTGCTGGCGCGCCACGGCTGTGACGTGACCGCGACAGCGGATGGAGGCGTCGCGCGCGGCCTGATCATGGGTGGGGCGCACTTCGACGTGCTCGTCCTGGACCTGGACATGCCGGTGTGCACCGGGATCGAGGTGGCGCGAGCGGCCCGGTCTGCCGGCCACGCGGGCCGGATCATCCTGTGGACCGGGTGGGACGTCTCGGTCGAGGACCCGGACCTGGCGGGCCTGGACGTCCGCGTGCTCGGCAAGCAGGACGTCTCACTGCTGAGGGCGGCGGTGCTGGAGGCGGATCCGAGGCGAGATCCCCAGGCACCCGAGGACGCGACCCTTCCGCGTAGCTAGAACGTGTTCTAGTCTGCGACGCATGTCACAGGTCATCCCCGAGAAGCCGCTGCGCGTCGTCGTCTGGTCCACCGGGACCATCGGTCGGCACGCGATCGCGGGCGTCGACGCCCACCCCGACCTCGAGCTGGTCGGCGTCTGGGTCTCCAACCCCGACAAGCACGGCAAGGACGCCGGCGTCCTGGCCGAGCTCGGCCGCGAGCTCGGCGTCCCGGCCACCACCGACCGGGACGCGCTGATGGCGCTGGCCCCCGATGCCGTGGTGCACACCGCGATGACCGATGACCGGGTCTTCGAGTCGATCGAGGACCTCATCTGGATGCTGGGCAACGGCGTGAACGTCGTGTCCTCCGGCCCCGTGCTGCTGCAGTGGCCGCACGGCATCCTCCCCGACGAGATCATCACCCGGGTCGAGGAGGCCGGCCGCAGCGGGAACGCCAGCCTGCACGTCAACGGCATCGACCCCGGCTTCGCCAACGACGTGCTGCCGCTGGTCATGACCAGCCTGTCGCAGCGCATCGACGAGGTGCGGGTCATGGAGATCTGCGACTACTCGACCTACTACCAGCCGGTCGTGATGGGCGACCTCTTCGGCTTCGGGAAGCCGATGGACGAGCTCGGCTTCCTGTGGCACCCCGGCGTGCTCACGATGGCCTGGGGATCGGTGGTCAAGCAGATCGCCGCCGGCCTCGGTGTCACCCTCGACGAGCCGCTCACCGAGGAGGTCGACCGGCGCCCGGCCACCCGCGACACCGCGAGCGTCTCCGGCGACGTCGCGGAGGGGACCATGGGCTCGGTCCGCTTCGCGGTGGTCGGCAAGGTCGACGGCGTACCCCGGGTCGTGCTGGAGCACATCACGCGCACCGACGCCGAGTCCGACCCCGACTGGGACTCCCCGCCCGCCGGCACCGACGGCTGCTACCGCGTCAAGATCACCGGCGAGCCGATGATGCACGTCGACTTCGTCCACCACGGCGAGCACGGCGACCACAACGTCAGCGGCATGATCACGACCGCGCAGCGGCTCGTGAACGCGCTGCCCGCCGTCGTCGCCGCCGAGCCCGGCCTGGTCACCGCGCTCGACCTGCCGCTGGTCACCGGCCGCGGCCTGGTGACCGGCTCCGGGCACACGGGTACGACGGTCTCGACGGGCTCGACCACCGGGGCGGCGCGATGAGCGTCCTCGACCGCTTCGGCGTGCCGGGCACGGTCGCCGTCGTCACCGGCGCCGGGCGCGGCCTCGGCGCCGCCACCGCCGTGGCGCTGGCCGAGGCCGGCTCCGACGTGCTGATCTCCGCGCGTACCGAGTCCCAGCTCGAGGAGGTCGCCGCGCAGGTCCGGGCCACCGGGCGCCGCTGCGTCAGCGTCGCCGCCGACCTCAGCGACCTCGACGCGGTCGCCGGCCTCGCGCAGACGGCGTACGACGAGCTGGGCCGGCTCGACATCGTGGTCAACAACGTCGGCGGCACCGGCCCGCGCGGCTTCCTCGACACCAGCCCCGGCTACCTCGAGCGGGCCTTCTCCTTCAACGTCAGCACCGCGCACGTGCTCACCAGGGCCGCGGTGCCCCTGCTGCTGAAGACCCTCGACGGCGAGGACGCGGCGACCGCCGCCCAGAAGTCGGTCGTGACCGTCAGCTCCACGATGGGGCGCAGCGCCGACCGAGGCTTCGTCGCCTACGGCACCGCCAAGGCGGCGCTGGCGCACTGGACGAGGATGGCCGCGCAGGACCTCTCGCCGCGCATCCGGGTCAACGGCATCTACGTCGGCTCGATCATGACCAGCGCGCTGGAGATGGTCGCCGGCGACCCGAACCTGATGGGCCAGCTCGAGGGCAAGACCCCGCTGGGTCGCGTCGGTGAGCCGGCCGACATCGCCGCGGGGGTGCTCTACCTGTCCTCGAGGGCCGGGCAGTACCTCACCGGCAAGCTGCTCGAGATCGACGGAGGGATCCAGCAGCCGACGCTCGACCTGGGCTTCCCCGACGTCACCGCGTGAGCCGACCGCCGGTGCCGTGGCTGAGCAGGTGTCCTAGGGTCGAAGGGTGAGCCTGTCGAACACCCCCACCGCCCATGCCGTCTCCCCGGACTCCGGGGAGCACTGGACCGCGGAGGGTGCCTGGCAGGTCGCACCGGGACTGTGGCGCATCCCGCTCCCGCTGCCGATGGACGGCCTCAAGGCGATCAACGTCTACGTGCTCGAGACCGACACGGGGCTGACGCTGATCGACGGCGGCTGGGCGATCCCGGTGGCGCGGGAGCTGCTCGAGCGCTGCCTGCGTCAGATCGGCGCGGGCTTCGCCGACATCCGCCGCTTCCTGGTCACCCACGTCCACCGCGACCACTTCACGATGGCCACCGTGCTGGGCCACGAGGTCGGGGCCGAGGTGGCCCTCGGCCGCGGCGAGGAGCCCGCGCTGGACCTGCTCAACAACGCCGACCAGATCACCGAGAGCCCCTTCACCGCCGTGCTGCGCTCGTCCGGGGCCCTGGACGTCGCCGAGCAGTGGGCGGCCGGCCACGGCGACGACGAGGTCCCGCCGAAGGAGGACTGGCAGTACCCCACCCGGTGGATGGACGGCGACCACACCATCTCCGTGGGGCACCGCTCGATCGAGGCCGTGCACACCCCCGGCCACACGCCGGGTCACTTCGTCTTCGCCGACCGGGCCGAGGGCGTCCTCTTCGCCGGCGACCACGTGCTGCCGACGATCACGCCGTCCATCGGGTTCACCGTGCCGCCGACCGACCAGCCGCTGGGTGACTTCCTCGGCTCCCTGGCCCGGGTGCGCTCGCTCCCCGACCTGCGGGTCCTGCCCGCCCACGGCCCGATCGCGCCCTCCACCCACGCCCGGGTCGACGAGCTGGTCGCCCACCACGAGAAGCGGCTCGCCCAGAGCCTCGCCGCGCTCTCCGGTGGGCCGGTCACCGCGCACGACGTCGCCGGCACCCTGGGCTGGACCCGCCACGAGCACTCCTACGAATCCCTCGACGTCTTCAGCCGCGGCATGGCCGCGATGGAGACCAAGGCCCACCTCGACCTGCTCGTCGCCCGGGGCCAGGCCAGCTCCAGCCCCGCCGAGGACGGGGTGCGCTACAGCGCGGTCCGGGACTGAGCGCGCCGCCGAAGGTCTGACTGATGTCGGTCAAACCTGTGGGATGGCGGTCGAACCTTCGACCGCGCACCGCAAGGTCGGACTGACATCAGTCGAACCTTCCAGCTGCCGGGACCAGCCGCCGGAACCCCACCGCCAGCAGCGCCTGCGCGAGGGTGTACGTCGCCATCACGACCCGCTCCATCCACCGGGTGCTGGCGTCGGGACGGCCGGCGAGCACGAGGTCGCGGGTGCCGAGCACGGTGTCCGAGGCCAGGAACACCGCCCCACCGACCGCGAGCAGCCGTCGCGTCGCGGGGTCCGACCCGACCGCCTGGGTCACCGCCGCCATCGACGCGACCGTGAGCGTGTACGCCGTCACGGGCACCCCCAGGCGCGGGTCGACCCGGTGGGCGGCCAGCCCCATCAGCGGGGCGGAGGCGAGGGTGGACCCGGCCATCAGCCGGACCCGCCGGCTGGCGAGCATCCGCTCGCGGGAGACGTGCGGGGCCAGCGCGGCGACGTACCCGCCGTGCGCGACGGCGAAGGACGCGACGCCCGCACGGAAGGCGCGCGGCCCGTCCACCATGAGCGCGACGTCGCCGGCCCACGAGCCGGCGAGCCCGACCGCGACGGCGGGGGAGCGCGGCGGCACGGCCGCCGCGAGCGTCGGCACCAGCGCCGTCTTCGTGACCGCGCGGGCCGCCCGCACGCCCGGGGACGGCAGTCGTCCGGCCAGCCAGGTGTCGGCGACCGCGAGCGCGGCGTAGGCCGCCAGCACGCGGCTACTCGCGGCCATCGGCGGCCCTGACCATGGGCAGGTGCGGGATCGACCCGTCGAGGAACTCCGGCCCGCAGACCTCGAAGCCGAACGTGGCGTACCAGTCGGCGAGCGGCGACTGGGCGGCGAGGACCACCGGACGACCCTGGCAGACCTCCAGGCACGCCGTCATCAGTGGTCCGGACAGGCCCCGGCCGCGGGCCCGCGCCGCCAGCGCGACCCGGCCGATGCGCCACTCGTCGCCGTCGTCGAGCACCCGCGCCACGCCCACCACCTCGTCGGCGTCGTCGCGGAGCACCACGTGCACGGTGCCGGGCTCGGTGTCGCGGCCGTCGAGGTCGTCGTAGGGGTCGCCCTGCTCGACGACGAAGACCTGCTGACGCAGCCGGAACACGTCGTGCGCGGTGGTGGCGTCCATCTTCGCCCAGGACAGGACGTGGGTGTGGCGGTGCATCAGCCCAGGAACTCCCGGGTCGCCCGCCAGGCCCGCCGCGCCTCGGGGATGAAGGAGACCAACGGGTAGACGTGGATCAGCCCCGGCTCCTCGACGTAGGTGAGGTCCCACCCGGCCTCCCCGGCACGCCGCGCCAGCAGCCGGCACCCCGGCACCAGCAGGTCGCGGGTGCCGCAGAACATCAGCGCCTGCGGGAGACCCGACAGGTCGGCCAGCCCCGGGGAGACCTCGGGTCGACCGAGGTCGTCGGCCGACCCCGCCCACCAGGTCGCGTAGGCGTGCAGCTTGGTGATCCGCAGCCACGGGTCGCGCCGGGCGAACCACGCGGTCGCCGGCGTGGAGGTCGTGAGGTCGACCCAGGGGGAGTGCAGCAGCAGGTGCGTGGGCTGCGGGCCGCCCCGGTCGCGCAGGGACTGGGCCACCGCGAGGGCCAGCCCGCCCCCGGCCGAGTCGCCCGCCACGACGGTCGGGCCCCCGGCGGCCAGCTCCGCGGCCAGGTCGACCAGCGCGTCGTGGGAGTCCGCCCAGGTGTGCCCGGGGGCGAGGGGGTAGTCCGGGAGGAGGACGCGGGCCCGCAGCGAGGCGGCCAGCCGGGCGGCGTACCGCACGTGGAAGGGGTCCAGCGGCGCGACGTACCCGCCGCCGTGCAGGTAGAGCACGGTACGACGCGGCGTGCTGTCCCGGCGGGTGATCGTGTGCACGGGGAACCCGTCCCCGCCCCCCGCTCCGACGTGGCGGGTCTCGACCGCGAACCGCCGGTCGAAGCGCACCACGGCGTTGGTGGGCAGGTCGCGTCCCATGTCGCGGTGCCAGCGCTCGAGGCGCGCCCGCTCCTCCTCCTCGGAGTCGATCTCCAGGGAACCGCGCATCTTCGGGATGCCGACGGCGATCAGGTCGTGTCTGAGGCTGGCCACGCCCCCATCCCACCAGATCGGCGGGTGGGCGAATGGGTGGTCTCGACGCCCGCTCGTCGCTGGCGCTCCTCGCGGGAGAGACCACCGGAGGGCCGGTTCGTCGGGAGCGGCTGGGTGGGCGGTAGCGTGGCCCCGACAAGACAGGGGAGCACGGGCGGCTGATGGCCGGGCGGGCTGAGAGTGCGGGAGAGCCGCAGACCCTCACGAACCTGCTCCGGTTAGCACCGGCGAAGGGAGTCGTCCCGTGCGACGTACCACCGTTCCTGCCCTCCTCACCTGCGCGCTCGCGCTCAGCTCGTGCTCGCTGGTCGGCACCGGCGACGACGAGGCCGCCGACCGGTCGACCGGTGACGGCACCACGGAGGCCGGCGGCCCCGTGGTCCTCGTGACCCACGACAGCTTCAGCCTGCCGAAGAAGCTCATCCGGGCCTTCGAGGCCGAGACCGGCTACGAGCTGGAGCTGCGCGCCAACGGCGATGCCGGCTCGATGACCAGCCAGCTGGTCCTCAACGTCGACAACCCGCTCGGCGACGTCGCCTTCGGCGTCGACAACACCTTCGCCGGCCGCGCCCTCGAGGCCGGGGTCTTCGCGCCGTACCGCGGCGAGTGGCCCGACGGGGTCGAGGAGTACGCGCTGCCCGGTGACGACGAGGGCGTGCTCACCCCGGTCGACAACGGCGACGTGTGCGTCAACGTCGACACCGCGTGGTTCGACGAGGAGGGCCTCGAGCCGCCGCAGACGCTCGAGGACCTCACCGACCCCGCGTACGAGGACCTCTTCGTCACCTCGGGCGCGACCACGAGCTCCCCGGGCTTCGCGTTCCTGCTCGCCACGATCGCGGCGTACGGCGACGAGTGGCCCTCCTACTGGGAGGACCTGCTCGACAACGGCGCCAAGGTCGTCCCCGGCTGGGAGGACGCCTACTTCGTCGACTTCACCGCCGGCGGCGGGGGCGCGCGCCCGATCGTGCTGTCCTACGACTCCTCGCCGGCCTTCACCACCACCGACGACGGCGAGGACACGACCACCGCGGCCCTGCTCGACACCTGCTTCGAGCAGGTGGAGTACGTCGGGGTGCTGGCCGGTGCGGAGAACCCCGCCGGCGCGCAGGCGGTCGTGGACTGGATGCTGACGCCCGAGGTGCAGGCGGCGCTGCCGGACTCGATGTACGTCTTCCCGGTCGCCGACGGCGCTGGGCTCCCGGAGGCGTGGGCCGAGTTCGCCCCGCGTCCCGAGGAGCCGCTCGCGGTCGACGCCGCGGAGATCGACGAGAACCGCGACGCCTGGCTGACCGAGTGGCAGGACATCGTCTCCCGCTGAGCGGGTCGACCGGCATGGCGGCAGCCAGGACGACGGGGGGCGGCTCGACCGCCGGCAGGCTCGCGGGCCTGGCGGGTCTGGCCGCGCTCCCGGCCGTCGTGCTGGGCATCTTCTTCGTCCTCCCGGTGAGCGGGATGGTCGCCCGGGGCCTCGTCGACGACGGGGCCCTGGACCTGGCCGGGGTGCTGGAGGTCCTGGGGCGGCCGCGGACCGGGCGGGTGCTGTGGTTCACCGTGTGGTCCTCGGCGGTCGCGACCACGGTCGCGGTCGCCCTGGGCCTGCCGGCGGCGTACGCGCTGTACCGGCTGCGGTGGCCCGGCCGACGGGTGGTGCGCGCCTGCCTGCTGGTGCCGTTCGTGCTGCCGACCGTCGTGGTGGGGGTCGCCTTCCGCCAGCTGCTGGGTGAGGCGGGCCCGCTGGGCTTCCTCGGCCTGGACGGCACCGCGCGGGCGATCCTGGCCGGCCTGGTGTTCTTCAACGTCGCGGTCGTGATCCGCGGGGTGGGGGCCGCCTGGGAGTCCCTGGACGCCCGGCCGGGCGAGGCGGCGGCGGCCCTCGGTGCCTCGCCGGGGCACGTGTTCCGCACCGTCACCTGGCCCCAGCTGCGCCCGGCGGTCGTGTCCTCGGCGAGCGTGGTCTTCCTCTTCTGCGCCACCGCCTTCGGTGTCGTGCTGACCCTCGGCGGGCTGCGCTACGCCTCGGTGGAGACCGAGATCTACCTGCTGACCGTGCAGCGCCTGGACCTGCAGGCGGCGGCGGCGCTCTCGATCGTGCAGCTGCTGGCGGTGACCGCGCTGCTGCTGCTGGCCGCCCGGCTGCGGGCCGTCCCCGACCCGACCGTGGCGCGCCGCTCCGTCCCGCCGCGGCGGCCCCGGCGTACCGACGTCGTGCCGTTGGCGGTGACCGGCCTGCTGCTGGCCTTCGTGGCGCTCCCGGTCGCGGCGCTGGTGACCGGGTCGCTGCAGCCCGACGGCCCCGACGGCGGCTGGTCCCTGGAGGCCTACCGGGCACTTGACGGCCGCGGGACCGCGCCCGGCCAGGGGGGCACGGCGCTGGTCGTGCCCGTCACCGAGGCGCTCGTGACCTCCCTGCGCACCGCGGTCGACGCGACCTGGATGGCGCTGCTCCTGGGCGGGCTGCTGGCGCTCCTGCTCACCCGGCGCTCCCGCTCGCGGACCGAGCGTCGGGTGCGCTCGGTGCTGGACGGGCTGTTCATGCTGCCGCTGGGGGTCTCCGCGGTGACGCTGGGCTTCGGGTTCCTCATCACCCTCGACGAGCCGCCGCTGGACCTGCGGGACTCCCCGCTGCTGATCCCGCTCGCGCAGGCGCTGGTGGCGCTGCCCCTGGTGGTGCGCACCCTGGTGCCGGTGCTCGGTGGTGTCGACGACCGGCTGCGCCAGGCCGCGCAGTCGCTCGGCGCGGGCCCGGTGCGGACCCTGGTCACCGTCGACCTGCCGGTCGCCTGGCGGCCGCTGCTGGCGGCGGGAGGGTTCGCGTTCGCGGTCTCGCTGGGGGAGTTCGGCGCCACGTCGTTCCTGGCCCGCCCCGACGACCCGACGCTGCCCGTCGTGATCTTCCGCCTCATCGGCCGGCCCGGCCCGCTCAACGACGAGATGGCGATGGCCGCCTCCGTGGTGCTCGCCGGCACCACCGCCCTGGTGATGCTGCTGGTCGAGCGGCTCCGGGTCCCCTCGGTGGGTGCCCTGTGAGCGGCCGCGAGACCCCACGACGGAGGAGGGCGGCATGACCCTGACCATCCGCGACCTGTCGGTCGCCTACGACGACGTGCCCGCGGTGCGGGGGGTCTCCCTCGAGGTGCCCGACGGGCAGGTGCTCGCGGTCCTCGGGCCGTCGGGGTGCGGGAAGTCGACCCTGCTGCGCGGGGTGGCCGGCCTCGAGCAGGCCACCGGCGAGGTGGCGTGGGACGGCGAGGACGTCTCCCGGCTGCCGACGCACCGCCGCGGCTTCGCGCTGATGTTCCAGGACGGCCAGCTCTTCGACCACCTCACGGTCGCGCGCAACGTCGGATACGCACTGCGGCTGCGCCGTGCGGGCCGGGCCGAGGAGCGGCGCCGCGTGGAGGAGCTGCTCGCGCTCGTCGGCCTCGACGGGTACGCCGACCGGCTGCCACGCACCCTGTCCGGCGGCGAGCGGCAGCGGGTCGCCCTGGCCCGCAGCCTGGCCCACCAGCCGCGGCTGCTGCTGCTCGACGAGCCGCTCTCGGCGCTCGACGCCGGTCTGCGGCGGCGGCTGGCGAGCGACCTGCGCCACATCCTGGTGCGTTCCGGGAGCACCGCGGTGATGGTGACCCACGACCACGAGGAGGCCTTCACGGTCGCCGACCGGCTCGCGGTGATGCGCGACGGGCTGCTGGTCCAGGAGGGGCCGATCGACGCGGTCTGGCGCTCCCCGGTGGACGCGGGGACCGCGCTGTTCCTCGGCTACGCGCGGGTGCTGCGCGGGCCGGCCGCCGCGGCCGTCCTGGCCGCGGCCGGCGCCCCGGGGGCGGCCGCGGTCGCCGTACGACGCTCGGCGCTGCGCGTGGACGACGCCGGTGCCCTCACGGGGCGGGTGGTGTCCCTGCGGTCGACCCCCGAGCAGCAGCGGCTCGAGGTCGACGTGGCCGGTGTGGGCGTCGTCGACGCCGTCGCGTCGCTGGACCGGCGCACGGCGCCGGGGGAGGCCGTCACCCTGTCCGCGGACGTGACCCGGCTCGCAGTCGTGCGCGAGGGATGAGCGGTCGCCCGCCGAGGTAAACACCCACCCCTAGACTGACCGCCGTGTACCGCCGCGCCTACTCCGCCCTCGTCGCGACGTCGCTCGCGATCGGCCTGTGGGCGATCATCACCGCCGAGGTGCTCGACAAGCGGCTGATCGACCCCGAGAGCAGCTTCCTCGGGCCGTCCTGGCTGCGACTGCCGATCCTCTGCTTCGGCGCCCTCGCCCTGGACCTGGTGCCCCGGTCGCTGTGGGGCTCCGGGGGCCACCCGCGGCGGGCGATCGAGATCGGCCGCGAGCGGCTGCGCAGCCACTGGACCCGCGAGCGGCTGCTACTGGTGATGCTCGGCATCGTCGGCTTCTACGTGATCTACGTCTGCTACCGCAACCTCAAGTCGTTCCTGCCGCTGGTCAGCGACCGGATGTACGACCGCGAGCTGCACCTGCTGGACCGGGCGCTGTTCTTCGGCAACGAGCCCGGGCCGGTCCTGCACGACCTGCTCGGCACCACCGTGGTGGCGCACTTCCTCTCCGCGTTCTACCTGCTGTTCATCCCGATGGTCGCGATCTTGGTGACGGTCTGGCTGGTGTGGGCCCGCAACATCTCCCACGGCTGGTGGTTCGTCACGGCGCAGGGGTTCGCGTGGACCCTGGGCACCTTGTCCTACTACGCGCTGCCGACGCTGGGCCCGGGCCTGGAGTACTACTGGCTCTACGACGACCTGGCGCACACCGGCACCACCGACCTGATGAACGCACTGGTCAACGCCCGGCAGAACTTCCGCTTCGGCGACGGGCAGGCCCAGACCGTCGCCGGCTTCGCCAGCCTGCACACCGGCATCTCGCTGCTGTGGGCGCTGATGGTGCAGTTCACCGTGCAGAGCCGGCTGCTCAAGATCGTCTTCTGGGTCAACTTCGGCCTCACCGTCGTCGCCACCCTCTACTTCGGCTGGCACTACATCGTCGACGACATCGCCGGCATCACCATCGCCTTCGTCTCCTTCTACGTCGCGGGGCTGGCGACCGGGCAGAAGTTCGACCACGGCGGGCTGGCCTCGCACCCCACGACCACCACCTCGAAGGTGCCGGTCTCCCGGGACTGACCCCGGCCGCCCCCGCCCGCGAGGGGGGTGGACGGATGCGCGCGCACGGCTAGATTCGACGGTGTGGCTACCGACACCGTGACCCCCACCGACGCGTCCGACGCCCCCGGCTCCTCCAACGGCTACGTCCAGCCCGAGATCGACGTGCCCGCCCTGACCCGGCTGCTCGACGGCCGGTACGCCGAGGTGCGCAACCTCGTGCGCACCAACCTGGCGGCGTACTCCTCGGTCCTCACCGACGCCGAGACCCTCTCCCGCGAGGACTACCGCGAGCGGGTCAAGGAGATCGTGGTCGAGCTCGCCGGCACCGGCCAGACCGGGATGGGCTTCCCCGAGGAGTACGGCGGGGGCGGCGACATCGGCGCCTCCATCGCCGCCTTCGAGACGCTGGCCTTCGGCGACCTGTCGGTGCTGGTGAAGGTGGGCGTGCAGTTCGGCCTCTTCGGCGGGGCGATCCTGCAGCTGGGCACCGAGCGGCACCACGAGGAGTACCTCCGCCGGGTCGTCACCGGTGAGCTGATGGGCTGCTTCGCCATGACCGAGACCGGTCACGGCTCCAACGTGCAGGCGCTCGGCACGGTCGCGACCTACGACGTGGCGACCCAGGAGTTCGTGATCACCACGACCCGCGAGGACGCCCGCAAGGACTACATCGGCAACGCCGCCGAGCACGGTGAGATGGCGGTGGTCTTCGCCCAGCTCGAGGTGGGCGGCGAGGGTCGCGGCGTGCACGCCTTCCTCGTGCCGATCCGGGTGCGCGACGGCGAGGGGGAGATGGTGCCGGCGCCGGGCGTGACCATCGCCGACGACGGGCTGAAGATGGGCCTCAACGGCGTGGACAACGGCCGGCTGTGGTTCGACGAGGTCCGTGTCCCGCGGGAGAACCTCCTCAACCGCTTCGCCGACGTCACCCCGGCCGGGGTCTACGAGTCGCCCATCGAGAACCCCAACCGGCGCTTCTTCACGATGCTCGGCACCCTGATCCAGGGCCGGGTCTGCGTCGGCGGGGCCGGCATCAACGCCTCCAAGGTCGCGCTGACGATCGCGGTGAAGTACGCCCTGCGGCGCCGCCAGTTCGAGGCCAGCGGCGAGGAGGAGGAGCTGCTCCTCGACTACGGCATGCACCAGCGGCGGCTGCTGCCCCTGCTCGCCCGCACCTACGCCCTGCACTTCGCCCAGGACGTGCTCTCCGCGAGCCTGCACGACGTCCTCACCGGGGTGCGCGAGGACGAGCACACCCAGCGCGAGCTCGAGTCGCGCGCCGCCGGCACCAAGGCGCTCGGCACCTGGCACGGCACCCGCACCATCCAGGAGTGCCGCGAGGCGTGCGGTGGAGCCGGCTACCTCGCCGAGAACCGCTTCGCCGCGCTCAAGGCCGACACCGACGTGTTCACCACCTTCGAGGGCGACAACCACGTCCTGCTCCAGCTGGTCGCCAAGGGCCTGCTCACCGACTACGCCAGCGACTTCCAGGACATGGACCAGTTCGGCATGGTCCGCTTCGTCGCCGGGCTGGCCGTCGACACCGTGGTCGAGAAGACCCGGGTGCACGGGCTGCTCGAGCGGGTGCGCGACCTGCTCCCCGGCGGCGACGAGTGGGACCAGGAGGCCGGCCTGCTCGACCCGGAGTACCAGCTGGCGATGTACCGCTTCCGCGAGGAGCACATGATCAGCGGCGCCGCGCGCCGGCTCAAGCGCGGCATCGACAACAAGATGGACCCGGGCGTGGTGTTCTCCCGGGTGCAGGACCACGTCATCGGCGCCGCGCGGGCGCACATGGAGCGGCTGGTCCTCGAGGCCTTCGTCGAGAGGACGCAGGCACTGCCCGACGGCGACCAGAAGGTCGCGCTGAGCCTGCTGTGCGACCTGCACGCGCTCTCGGGCATCGAGGCCGACCGGGCGTGGTTCATGGAGCACGGACGCCTGTCGATCCAGCGCTCGAAGGCCATCAGCCGCGAGGTGTCCTCGCTGTGCCGCAAGGTGCGGCCGCTGGCCGGCGACCTCGTCGACGCCTTCGGGGTCCCCGAGGAGATGCTGCGCTCGCCGGAGTTGATCGGCGAGCTCGTTCCCATGAGGGGCTGAGCCTGGTATCACTCCACCATGGGTCTGCTCGCGCGGGTGTCCGGTGGCTGGGGTGCCGACCCCCTGTGGGGCGTGGTCTACGACTTCCTCGTCGAGCACCCGCTCGTGGGGCGACCCGCCTGGGCGCTCGGGCTGCACAGCGACCTGCGCCGGCTGTACGCCGTCTGCGACGAGGTCAGCGAGCTGCCGGCCGGCTCGCGGGTGCTCGACCTGCCCTGCGGCGGCGGGGTGGTGCTGCGAGGGCTGCGCTCGGCGCAGTCGGTCTCCTACGTGGCCGCCGACATCGCGCCGCAGATGCTCGCGCGGACCATGGACGCCGCACGCGCCCGCGGCGTCGACCACCTGGTCAGCCCCGCGCGGGTCGATGCGGGTGCGCTGGGCTTCGACACTGCGTCGTACGACCTGGTGGTGAGCCTGACCGGCCTGCACTGCTTCCCCGACCCCGAGGCCGCGGTGCGCGAGATGGGGCGGGTGCTGCGGCCCGGCGGCGTGGTCGTCGGGTCCACGATCCTGCTCGACACCGGGCTGCGCTTCGAGGCGCTGCGGCGGCTCGGTCGCGCCGCCGGCCTGCTCGGCCCGATGTGCACCTCCGACCAGCTGGTGCAGTGGCTCACCCGCGCCGGGCTCGGCTCGGTGACCCTGGAGATGTCCGGCGCGCTGGGGTACTTCCGGGGCGTGCGGGAGGCGTGAGGTTCATCGGCCGGCCGATGAACCTTGCCACGGTGGGACGCGACCCCCGGCGGCCGGCCGCTGAACCTTGCCACTGGCCGACGAAGTTCCGTCGGCCAGTGGCAAGGTGCGGCAAGAGTCCACAGGGTCCTGTGGAGGCGACGTCTTCCACAGGCGATACGCCGCGGCCACCGGGAGGGGCCGCCAGCGCCCAGGCTCGACACCATGATCGAGCACCTGGCAGACGAGCACGGCGTCCTGCTGCGACGAGACATGGTCGCCGCAGGGATCTCGGACCCCGTGATCTCGAAGTTGCGCCGCCGCGAGCACGTCGTGCGCATCCGCCATGGCGTCTACGTCCTCGCCGACCGCTGGCGAGCAGCTGACGCACGTGGTCGCCACCTCATGCTGGCCCACGGGACCTGGCGGTTGTACGGCGATGACGTGGCGCTGTCCCACACCAGCGCGGCCCTGCTCGCCGGCGCGCCGAGCCATGGGCTGGATCTCGGGCGCGCTCACCTGACTCACCTCGGCGGGGCGGGCGAGCGGACCCAGGCGTCAGTCGTGCACCATCGCGGTCGGCTCCTGGTGGACGAGGTGACGCGTCACCGCGGACGGTGGGTCACCGCCCCGGTCCGCACCGCGCTGGACGCTGCCTCGGTGGCCAGTCATGACGGGGCGATCTGCGCGCTCGACTGGTTCCTGCGCTACGGGGGTGTGAGCGTCGAGGAGTTGCACGGGCACCTGGCCCGGCGTACGTCGTGGCCAGACCACCTCGATCTCGCCATGAAGGTGGGTCTGGCCAACGGCCTGTCCGAGAGCGTGTTCGAGACGCTCCTCAGGTTGAGGATCGGCGAGTCGGGTCTGCCGCAACCGGTCCTCCAGCTCGAGGTCCGGCATCCGTCCGGACAGCTTGCTGGTCGAGCCGACTTCGGCTGGCCGGCCCATGGCGTCCTGGGTGAGGCCGACGGTCAGGTGAAGTACCACCGGTACCGCCGCCCGGGAGAGAGCATCGAGCAGATGGTCATGCGTGAGAAGCACCGCGAGGACCAGCTGCGGGAGCTCACTGGTTACCGGATGCTGCGCTTCGTCTGGGGAGACCTGTACCAGTGGCCGCACACTCGCGAGCGACTGGAACGCGCGCTCGTCCGCACCGCCGCCTGAGCCTCACCCGGAGCGCAACGAACCTTGCCTCGGGACGATGAACTTTCGTCGTCCCGAGGCAAGGTTCATCGGCCGGCCGATAAATCGGCAGGCCACAGCGACAGGATCAGTGGCCGGTCTTCTTGAACCGCTCGAAGGAGGCGTGGACCTCGGCCTCGGCCTCAGTGCGGCCGACCCACTCAGCGCCCTCGACGGACTTGCCGGGCTCGAGGTCCTTGTAGACCTCGAAGAAGTGCTGGATCTCCAGCCGGTCGAACTTCGAGACGTGGGAGATGTCGCGCAGGTGCTCCAGGCGCGGGTCCGCGGCGGGCACGCACAGGACCTTGTCGTCGCCGCCGGCCTCGTCGGTCATGCGGAACATGCCGATGGCGCGGCACTTGATCAGGCAGCCGGGGAAGGTCGGCTGCTGGAGGATGACCAGCGCGTCGAGCGGGTCGCCGTCCTGGCCGAGGGTGTCCTCGATGTAGCCGTAGTCGGCGGGGTACTGCGTGGAGGTGAACAGGGTCCGGTCCAGGCGCAGGCGCCCGGACTCGTGGTCGACCTCGTACTTGTTGCGCTCCCCCTTGGGGATCTCCACCAGGACGTCGAACTCGAGCACGTCTGCCTCCGTGTCGTGACCGGGTCGTCCGGCCGCGGTCTGCTTGTGTGTCCACCCGCCGCGCGGCGCGACCGGGCGTGCCCCCGCCCCGGGAGCCGGGGACAGTCTCGCGCACATCCCGGCGAAACGCGCAGGGGGAGCAGCCCTCGGACCACCGACGTGACGCACGCCACTCTTCTCGCGCGCGCGCCTAGCGGTCCCGGCGGTCGGTTCGCCTGACGACTTCGAAGGGGTGCCCTGGCCCGATCGGGTCGTCTGGACCATCCCTCCATCGGGCCAGATCGCGACCAGATCGTCGCTGGAGCCTCGCGGGGTGCAGAGGCGGCTTTTTACAGTCCGAGGGCCGTACGCCGACGACGTCCCACTCCCCGAGGTACCCCCATGACGCCATCGACCACCCGCATCCGCACGCCCCGCGTGCGCTCCCTCCTCGCCGCACCGCTCTCGACGGCCCTCGTGCTCGGTGCCGTCATGGCCCTGCCGCTCGCCGGCCCGCTCGCCGCCCCGGCGCAGGCGGTGCCGAGCTGCGCCGACGGCGCCGTGGTCGGCAGGGAGCCGATCTCGCTGGGGGTCGGCTGCCTCGGCAACCTCGACCCCGCGGCGCTCGGCACCGGCCTGGCCTACGGGTACGCCGGTGACACCGTGCGCGACGGGCTCGCCGGGGCCACGGGCAACGGCGGCCCCTCCGAGGGCTGGGGCGTGGCCGACACCATCGGGGGGACCGAGGGCAAGGTCGCCGGCGGCAGCAGCGACGGCCTGACGCTGGTCGACTTCACCGTGGGGCAGGGGACCGACGGGAGCGACCAGACGGTCACCTCGGTCGTGCGCGTCGGCACCACCTTCGAGGTGACGCACTTCTACCGTCCCACCTCCCAGGAGGGCGTCTACGCCGTCGACGTCGAGATCGCGAACATCTCGGGCACGAACACCGAGGTGAGCTACCGCCGGGTCGCCGACCTCGACGTCGAGCCGACGGGAGGCAACGAGGTCGTCACGCTGCAGACCGGCAGCACGACCAAGCTCGCGCACCTCAGTGACGACGGGTTCGCCACGGCGTCGGCCGCGGACGGCCCCAGCTTCATCAGCGCGGAGGGCGACGTCCTCGACGCCGGTCCCGGCGACCTGGGCGTCAAGGCGGACCTGGCCCTCGGCCTCCTGCCGGCCGACGGCAGCAAGCACTTCACCCTCTACTACGGCGCGTCCTGGAGCGAGTCGTCGGCGCTCGAGGCGCTCTACGCGCTCGACGCCGAGGCCTACGCGCTCGGTCAGAACTCCGACCCCGAGGGCCCGACCGAGGGCACCCCGGCGACGTACCTGCTGGGCTTCTCCGGGCTGGGCGGTGTGCCGATGCGGGCTCCGAACGCCGCGGAGGACAGCTACACGGTGCCGCCGGGGGAGACCACGGAGCTCCTCGTCACCCTCAACGACTCCGTGGACGGCAGCGTGCCGTCCACGGGCCTGGAGATCGTCTGGGTCGAGCAGGGCTGGGGCGGCACGGTCACGTGCGGCACCGCCAGCTGCGACTACACGCCGTCGACGGGCTCGCTCTCGGACTACTTCCGCTACCTCCTCTCCGACGGGCACGGCGGATTCGACGTCGGCGAGGTGACGATCCTCGTGGAGGAGGCCGAGCCGGCGGCGGAGAACACCGAGCCGCCGTCGATCGACGGCTCCGGCGTGGTCGGCGAGGAGCTCACGGGCCACGACGGCGCCTGGACCTCGACCGGGGAGCCCGACGGCAGCGACCTCACCTTCGACCGCCAGTGGCTGAAGGACGGCTCGCCGATCCCGGGCGAGACCGGCTCGACGTACACCCCGGTCGAGGCCGACCTCGGCCACCAGCTGACCTTCCAGGTGGTCGCCGGCCGGCCGGACGCCGACCCGGTCGTCGCGACCTCGGACCCGGTGACCGTGACCGACGAGCGGGCGGCGACCAACGACGTACGCCCGTCGATCTCCGGCTCCGGCGAGGTCGGCGGCACGCTGTTCGGCGACGACGGCGCGTGGACCAGTGGCGGTGCGGCCGACGGCAGCGACCTCACCTTCGCCCGCCAGTGGCTGCGGGACGGGTCGCCCATCGACGGCGCCACGGGTGACGCCTACACGCCCGGCTCCGGTGACGTCGGGTCGCAGATCACCTTCCAGGTCACGGTGTCCCGGGTGGGTGCCGACGACGTGGTCGCCACCTCGCACCCGGTCACCGTCTACCGGCCGGTCGCAGCGGAGGCGACCAGCCCGCCGACGATCAGCGGGACGGGGGTCTTCGGCGAGGAGCTGACCGGCAGTGACGGCGAGTGGGTCAGCACCGGCGCGTCCGACGCCAGCGACCTGTCCTTCACCCGACGGTGGCTCCGGGACGGCTCGCCGATCCCCGGCGCCACCGGCCCGACCTACACGCCGGTGGTCGAGGACGTCGACCACGACCTGGTGCTCGAGGTGCGCGCGTCGCGGCCCGGTGCCGACGACAGCACCGCGTATTCGGCGCCGCTCACGGTGACACCGGCCGCCGCCCCGCAGCTGACGACGGAGACCATCCCCGTCCGTGGGCTCCCCGAGGTGTTCCAGACGGTGTCGGTGGCGCCGCTGACGTGGGACGTCGAGCCGGACTCGGTCTCCTACCTGTGGGAGTACGCCAACACCGAGACCGGTGGCTGGGTGGAGCTGCCGCAGGGGCGGTCCTCGTCGGCGTACCTCGGGGTGCCGATCAGCTATCTCGACCGCGGCGCGAACATCACCCACGGCGGCTCCCTGCGTGTCACTGTCACCGCCACCAGGGCCGGCCACCGCGACGCCGTGCTGACCCGGCACATCACGAGCAACGTCCGGCTGTCGCCGGCCCTCACCCTGGCCGGGGCGCCCGTGCTGTCCGGGGTCCCCGAGGTGGGGGAGACGCTCACTGCGACAGGCGGTACGTGGTCCCCGGATGCCCCCGACACCCACTTCGTCTGGTTCTGGTACGTCAACGGCGTGTACCAGGACACGCGCGTGCTCGACGGGGACTTCCTGCTCGACGCAGCGCGGGAGCTGGTGGGACTCGACCACGACCGGCTGCGTCACGGTGATCGCGTCGGCGTCCGGGTCCTGGCGATCCAGCCCGGACGTCAGGCCTCGCGGCCCTCCCCGCTCACCGAGGTCACGTTGGGCCTCCCGGCGGGCACCGTCAGCGCCCCACCTGCCGTCCTCGGCACGCCGAAGGTCGGGGAGACCCTCACCGTCGACCCGGCCGAGTTCGAGCTGGCCGACGGCGTGGACCCCCGCGACGCCGACGTGACGACCACGTGGTTCGTCCGGTGGCGCGGCACCTCGCTGCGGCGCGCGGTCCAGCACGGCGGCGACCGGCTGGTCGTGCCCGATTGGGCCGCCGGGTACCGCATCGAGGTGGAGCAGACGCTCGCCGCGGACCGGCGCACCTCGGTGAGCGCCACCAGCGCCCCCGTGGGGCCGGTGGCAGCGCTGCCCACCCTGGTGGCGCGCTTCGACTCGGTGCCCGACCCACGGGCCGGGGTGCCGAGCGACCTGTCCGGCCTCAGCTGGCGGGTCTACAGCGAGCCCGACCCCGTCGCGGGGGTCACGACCGACGCCACCTGGCTGGTCGACGGCGTCGAGGTCGGCACCGGGCCGACGTACACCCCCGGGGACGCCCAGACCGGCGGCCGGCTCACGGTGCGGCTGCACGGGCAGCGGGCCGGGTACGCCGACGGTCGGACCGTGTTCGCGATGGGCAGGGTCCGTCCCCACGACGAGCAGGAGGGGATGCTCGAGGTCCGCGTCGTCCGCGCCTCCGACCCCCTGACCCGGGTGCCGGCCAACGTGGTGGTCTGCAGCGACTTCACGTGCCTGAGCTCGTACGCCGAGGACGGCACGACCACGATCCGCCCGTCCGCCGGGACCGGCGGCACGGAGTTCTCGCTCAAGGTCTACCCCGGTGGCTCGCTGCTGGAGCACCACGGCACCGTGACCGTGGTGGGCGGGGCCACCACGCAGGTCACCGTGGAGCTCGACGCCCCGACCCCACCGGACCCCGACGTGGAGCTCTCCGGTGGTGGCACCCGGGAGGTCGACACCGACGGCGACGGTGTGCCGGACTCCGAGGTGCCGAGCGTGTACTACCGGGACCCGCAGACGCTCACCCTGCGCGGCTGCACCGGGTTGACCGGGCGGGTGTGGCGGGTGGTCTTCGTCAACGGCGACGCCCCCATGGAGGGGCCGCTGACCGAGACCGAGCCCGGGGTCTACGTCGGTCACATCCCCGGGTTCACCTCCACGGGGTGGGCCCAGGTCGTCACGACGTTGCTGCGTGACTGCGCCGACGACGAGACCTTCGACTTCACCCTCTACATCGACCCCAGCGGCATCGTCACCGACCAGTTCGGCCGTCCGCTGCCGGGCATGGACGTGACGCTGCTGCGGGCCGGCGACGACGGCTCCGGTGCCACGGCCTTCCTGCCGGTGGCCGACGGCGACACCAGCGTGATGGACCCGAGCATCAACACCGCGAACCCGTCGGTCACCGACGGCGTCGGGTTCTTCCGCTGGGACGTCACGCCGGGCGACTACCAGGTGCGGGTCTCGCCCGGCGCCGACGTCGAGGGCGGGTGCGAGGTGTTCACCACGGACCCGATGACGGTGCCGCCGGAGCGGATCGACCTCGTGCTCAGGACCGAGTGCCCCGAGCTCGACCGACCCGCGCCGACCACGGCGCCCGAGCTGAGCGGCACGCTGGCGGTGGGCGAGACCCTGAGCGTCACCGAGGGCGAGTGGCCCGAGCCGTTCGTGCCGATGCGCACGGTGTGGCTGCGCAACGGCGAGGCGGTGGCCACGGGGTCGACCTACGAGGTGACCGAGGCCGACCTCGGTGCCGAGGTGGTCGTGCGGGTGCAGGCGATCCGTCCCGACTACGTCCAGGAGAACGGCACCGGGGAGGTCGTCACCTTCGCCCCGACCTGGGTCGACGTGACCGCCGGCGCGCTCACCAGCCCATCCCGCCTTGAGGTCAAGGTGACGCCGAAGAAGCTGCGCGAGCGTGCGAGGCCCAAGGTCACGGTGAAGGTCCGTGCCGAGGGTGCCGGCGCCCCCACGGGTGCGGTGAAGCTCCTCCTCATGCCCAAGGGCTCGACCAAGGGCAAGCGGGTCAAGAAGTCGGTGGTCCTCGACGAGGGCGACCGGCCGGTCGTCCGGCTGAGGATGCCCAAGGTGCGGAAGGGGAAGTACGTCCTCCTCGTCCGGTACGCCGGTGACGACCTCGTCGACGGGGCGGACCCGGTCCGCACGACCCTGCGGGTCCGGCGCCGCTAGCTCCGGCCGGTCCCTCGACGGCGCCGGGGCCCGGTCGCGCACAATGTGCACGGCCGGGCCCCGTCCCGGTCGACGGACCACGACGTGAGCACAGGGGAGGGCAGTGTGGGACGACGTGACGCGCGCCGGCCCCGGAGCACCCGCCGCCTGTGGTGGGCGGTGCCGGTCGTGGCGCTCGTGGCCGGCGCGGGGGTCGTCGTGGCCGAGCCCGACACCCTCGACCGCGCGGAGAGCACCGTGCGCGGCTGGGTCGACGACCTGCGTGGCGTCGACGACCCCGACCCGGGGGCCGAGCCGGCGCAGGTGCCGCCCCCGGACGGCCTGGTGCTTCCCGACGTGGAGCCCCCGGTCGCGGCGGCGCTGACGCTGGGGGCGACGCCGCTCAGTCCCGCCCAGGTACGCCGCACGCTGGCCGGACCGCTCGGCCAGCGGGTCCTCGGCGGCCGGGTGTCGGTGGCGGTCGCCGGGCTGACCGGCCCGGCGGCGTACTCCTCCGGCGGGGCGGCGACCCCGGCCTCCACGACCAAGCTGGTGACCGCGGTCGCGGCGCTGCACACCCTCGAGCCGGGCACGACCTTCGCCACCCGGGTCGTCGCCGACGGCCGCGACGTGGTGCTGGTCGGCGGCGGCGACCCGTTCCTCGAGCGGCGGCCCGACGCCGACGCGGAGCCGGACCGTGCCGACCTCGCGACCCTCGCCCGCCGCACGGCGCGGGCGCTGCGGGAGGTGGGGGTGCGCAGCATCCGGCTGGGCTACGACGACGGCCTGTTCTCCGGACCGTCCTGGAACCCCACCTGGCCCGAGACCTACCGCGGCGACGTCATCGCGCCGATCACGGCGCTGATGGTCGACGACGGGCGGCCGGCGGAGGGCTCCGGGCGCTCGCTCGACCCGTCGTACGCCGCGGCCGACTCCTTCGCGGCCCTGCTGCGCCAGCGGGGCATCCGCATCGTCGGCGTGCCGCGCGAGTCCGCGGCCCCCGACGGGGCCACGCCGCTGGCCCAGGTCGAGTCCGCGCCGGTCGGCCAGCTGGTCGACCGGTTGCTGCAGGTCAGCGACAACGAGACCGCCGAGGTGCTGCTGCGACACGTCGGCCTGGCGACCGGGGGCGCGGGCTCGACGAAGGACGGCGTCGCCGGTGTGCGGGAGGTGCTCGAGGAGCTGGGGGTGGGCGTCCCGAGGCGGCTGCGCGACGGCAGCGGGCTCTCCCGCGACAACCTCATCGCCCCCGAGACGCTGGTCGGCCTGCTGCAGGTGGCAGCCGCCTCCGAGCAGTCCGATCCGCTCCGGGGGCTGTTCCCGGGGTTGCCGGTCGCCGGGTTCAGCGGGTCGCTGACCTTCCGGTTCGACGACGCGCCGCCCGCCGCCGTCGGGCGGGTGCGCGCCAAGACCGGCACCCTGCGCGGGGTGCGCAGCCTGGCCGGGCTGGTCGTGGCCAGGGACGGCACGCCGATGGTCTTCGCGCTGATGGCCGACCGGATCGCCGAGGAGGACGACGAGACCGCCGAGGCGGTGCTGGACCGGGCGGCGGCCGCGCTTGCGGCGTGCCGGTGTGGGCGCGCCGGATAGGTTCGCCCCCATGAGCGCGCCAGCCACGGTCCCGGACATGGTCGACTGGGACCTCGCGGTCTCGCTGGGCTCGCGGCTCGCGGGGGAGGGCCCCAAGGTGTCGTGGGCCGAGGCCGCCGACGCCGTGACCGAGCTGCGCGCGGGTGCGGAGCGCTCGACGCCGCTGGTGCGTGAGTTCACCGGTCTCGACGGTGGCGACGGCACCGCGCCCGTGCTGGTCGTGGACCGCCCGGGCTGGGTGCGGGCCAACGCCGAGGGCTTCCGCACCATCCTCTCGCCGATCGCGGCCAAGCTCTCGGAGCGCAAGCCGCCCTCGGGCCTCTCGCTGGCGGTGGGCCGGCGGGTCACCGGCGCCGAGGTGGGCGGGCTGCTCGGGTTCCTGGCCGGCAAGGTGCTGGGCCAGTTCGACCCGTTCCACGAGCCGTCGGGGCGACTGCTGCTGGTGGCGCCCAACATCGTGCACACCGAGCGCGAGCTCGGGGTCGACCCGCACGACTTCCGGCTGTGGGTGTGCCTGCACGAGGAGACCCACCGGGTGCAGTTCACCGCGGTGCCGTGGATGCGCGACCACATCCACTCCCTCGTCGAGGAGCTCGCCGCGACGATGGACTCCCGCGAGCTGGTCGAGGACGGCCTGGGCCGCGTGGTCGAGGCGCTCAGGGCGCGCCGCTCGGGCGACGGCGGCACAGGGTCGGTCATGGAGCTGCTCTCCACACCGGCGCAGCGCGAGATCCTCGACAAGGTCACCGGCGTGATGTCGCTGCTCGAGGGCCACGCCGACGTCGTGATGGACGGCGTGGGCCCGACGGTGATCCCGACCGTCGCGGAGATCCGCCGTCAGTTCACCGAGCGCCGCAAGGGCGTCGGCACCCTCGACCGGCTGCTTCGCCGGCTGCTGGGGCTGGAGGCCAAGATGGCGCAGTACCGTGACGGCGCCGCCTTCGTGCGCCACGTCGTCGACAAGGTCGGCATGGAGGAGTTCAACGCCGTCTTCGCCGGCCCCGGGAACCTCCCCACGAAGGCCGAGATCGGCGACCCGGCGGCCTGGGTCGCCCGCGTCCTCTGACCCGATGGCCGGTCCGCACCCCTCCGTCGCCGCGACCCGGCTGGCGGTACGCCGCTGCCTGGCCGACCTGCCGTCCGGCTCCACCGTTGTCGTGGCCTGCTCCGGTGGCCCCGACTCGCTGGCGCTGGTCGCCGCGACCGTCCACGAGGCTCGGGCCGGCGGCTGGCGGGTCGTCGGGGCCACCGTCGACCACGGGATGCAGGACGGCTCGCAGGCCCAGGCCGCCCGCGTGGTCGAGCAGATGGCCGACATCGGGGTCGACGAGACGCTGGCGGCCCGGGTGACGGTGGACCCCGGCGGGCTCGGGCCCGAGGCGGCGGCCCGCAGGGCCCGGTACGCCGTGCTCGACCAGGTGGCCGAGCACACGGCCGCCGGCGTCGTACTGCTCGGGCACACGCGTGACGACCAGGCCGAGACCGTCCTGCTCGGCCTCGCCCGCGGCTCCGGCGCCCGGTCGCTGGCCGGGATGCGCCGCGCCTTCGACGTCTACCGCCGGCCCTTCCTCGACCTGCCGCGCGACGACACCGTCACCGCCTGCCAGGTGCTCGGCCTCGAGGCCTGGAACGACCCGCACAACGCCGACCCCGGCTACGCGCGCGTCCGCGTGCGCCGCTCGGTCCTGCCCGCGCTCGAGGAGCACCTCGGCCCGGGCGTCGCCGCCGCCCTGGCGCGTACGGCGCAGCAGCTGCGCGCCGACGCCGACTGCCTCGACGACCTCGCCGACCACCACTACGACCGCCTCCTGGTCGAGCCGGCGCATCCTTCCGGTGCTGCTGGCCTCCCCGTGGCCGACCTCGAGCAGCTGCCCACCGCGATCCGCACCCGGCTGCTGCGCCGCCTCGCCCTCGACGCCGGCGCCCCGCCCGCCGAGCTGTTCCACGAGCACGTGCTCGCCCTGGACTCCCTCGTCACCGCATGGCGCGGCCAGAAGTGGGTCGACCTCCCCGGGCACCTGCGCGGTGTGCGGCGGGAGAGGCGCGTCGAGGTGACGCCGCCTCCCGGCGATACCGGTCGGGGTACCACGCGGGCTATGGCTTGATCATTTTACTTTTGCAGTTTAGTAGCCCCGTCTAGTCCGATCGGGCCATTTCTTTACTTCAGCAGTGCCCGAAGGTCCTAAGACCCTCTTTACTTTCGCGCGTCTCGTCTCATCCCCCGCCCAGCGCGTCGAGCGCCGCGAAAGGTGCCCCATGTCCGCAACTGACCGCAGGCTCTCCTCGAGTCTGCTCCTGGCCTTCCTGGCCCTTCTCCTGGGACTGACGCTGCAGCCGGTCGATGCCTCGGCCGCTGCGAAGCCGACCGGGCCCCCGGCACCGGTGGAGGGGATGGGTGTGGTCTACGGACAGGTCAAGAGCTCGAGCGCCGATGATGCGTACCTCAATGGGGTGACTGTCCAAGCGCTGGATCCAGACACTGATGAGGTGATCGCTGAGGACGTCTCCGGCGACGCTTCCGAAGACGTCGCGTCCGGATACTTCGAGCTGCAGCTGCCTCCGGGTTCCTACGACCTCTTCTTCGACCCCATGGCGGTCGCCCCTGACCTCGCTGGGGCGCGCTACCTGAACGAGTCCTTCGCATCGCTCGACGTCAGGTCGATGGGTGATGTGCTGCTGGTGCCGCCGCCCTCCGACGAGCCCACCGACGAGCCCACCGAGGAGCCCACCCAGGATCCTGAGCCGACCGACGGGCCGACTGACGCTCCGACCGGTCCTCCGACAGCCCCCGTTCCCGCTGAGGGTGAGTCGGTCATCTGGGGTCTGGTGCGAAAGGACGGAGACCCGCGGCTCCTGGGCGACATCGAGGTGCAGGCCTTCCCGGTGGACGGCGACGGCGAGGCGTCGGCCACGTCCCTCACCTACGGTGGGTACGGCTACCGGAACGGCGTGTTTGCCCTGTACGTGCCTCCCGGCAGCTACGACGTTCGGGTGACGGCCCCTGATGGATCGCAGCACGAGGACCTGGTGATCGGTCCGGTCACGGTGTCTCCGGATCAGGTGTTCTTCAAGGGCGAGCTCTCGCTCCCGTATCGTCCGGGACTCCTGGTCCGGGTGTTCGACCTCAAAGGTCAGCGGGTCGACGGCGCCCGAGTCGATCTGACCAACCGACGCGGCGCCCTTCTCGGCTCCGGGTTGACGCGTGCCGGTCGCCTCAACTTCGCCGATGTCCCCGAATCGGGTCGTCACCGCTTGGTGGTGAGTGGGACCGGCTACCAGACCGAGGTGTCTCGGGTCCGGTTCGAGGGGGGCCGCAAGAAGGCCACGGTCTACCTGAGCCCCGCTCCGGTCCCCGAGGCGGGTGAGGCTGTCATCTGGGGCGTCGTCCGTCGAGCCGGTGATCGTCGGTTCCCGCAGAACGTGACCGTCCAGGCCTTCGAGGTCGACGATGAGTCCGAGGCGGCGGCCACCTCCGTCACCTACGGTGGCTACGGCTATCGGGGCGGCGTCTTCGCCCTCTACGTGCCGGCGGGGACCTATCGGGTGGTGGTGTCGGCTCCTCCGTCCATGGACCGGAGCGACCTCGTTCTGCAAGGGGTCACTGTGGCGGCGGATCAGGTCTCCTTCCAGGGGCTGGTGAGCCTGCCGCGCCCGCCCGGCGTGCTTGTTCGAGCCATCGACAGGCGGTCGCGCGACCGCATCGAGGGCGTCAGTGTTCGTCTGGTCGGACCAGAGCCCGGAGCCACCGTGCGCGAGTCCGAGACGGGATCGGATGGCCGGGTCTTCTTCAGCGAGGCGACCACTCCCGGCAGGTACCAGTTGTCGGTGAGCAAGATCGGCTTCGACTCACTGACGACGTCGATCAAGGTCCGCCAGGACGGACGCGCGAGGCGGATCTTCTACCTGGACCCGGCGCCTGTCGCAGAGGCTGGTCAGTCGGTCATCTGGGGCGTCGTCGGGGCCGCCGGCGGCCGCCGCTACGTGGGTGACGCGGTGGTGCAGGCATTCCCGGTCGGCGGTGGCGACGCGGTCGCGACGTCGAGGACGTACGGCGAGTACGGATACCGGAACGGAGTGTTCGCGCTGTACGTACCGCCTGGTGACTACGTGGTTCGGGTGACCCCACCGCGACGTCTCGATCGAGAGGGCATCGAGTTCGAGTCGGTCCAGGTCGGCTCCGACGAGGTGCGCAACCTCGGGTACCAGCGGTTGAACTACCCGCTCGGCATCCGGGTGCGGGTCGTCGACTCCCGTCGTCTACAGGTTGCTGGCGCCGAGGTCCGCCTGATGACACCGCAAGGTGAGCCACTCATGCAGGTGACCGACAACAAGGGACAGGCGTTCTTCCGGGGGCAGCTGCCCAAGGGCTACTTCGACATGGTCGTCTCCAAGCTGGGCTTCGAGACGCTCACCACCACGTTCCGTCACCGTGCCAACGGGCGGACGAAGCGGGAGGTTCAGATCCGGGCCGTGCCGGTGGCGGAGGCGGGCCAGTCGGTGCTGTGGGGAGTGGTCAAGCGGGCTGGCTCTCGGCGATACGTCGGCGATGCCCTGGTCCAGGCCGTTTCCGCCGAGGGCGGCGTCGTCGCAGCCTCCTCGCTGACGTACGGCGGGTACGGCTACAAGAACGGCGTCTACGCCCTGTACGTGCCGCCCGGCGACTACGTGGTCAAGGTGTTCCCCCCGGACGGTCAGAGCGGTGATGCGCTCGAGGCAGGCCCGGTGACTGCGCATGCGGACGAGGTGCGATTCCTCCGGACGTTCAAGCTGGCGTTCTCAGGGGTGGGCGTTGTCGAGCCACCGACGATCAGCCCCACGGCAGACCTGACCGAGGGTGACGTCGTCACGGTCGACCCGGCCGAGTACTCGGACGAGTCGGTGGTGGCGAGCCGCAACTTCGAATGGTTCGCGGTCTTCACCTACGCCTGCGGACGCGCCGACGACTGCAGCTCACGCACGTCGTTCGCACGCGGTCCAGGTGCGGCGGTCGTCCTCCCGTCGTGGACTGAGGGTGCTCGCGTCATGGTCGTGGAGACCGCACGTTCGGCCAAGGGGGCCAGGTTGGCGAGGACCCAGAGCGAGATGACGGACGCAGTGCGAGGCGCCCCGGAGCTCGTAGCGACCGGCTCTCCCGTCTTCTCGAGCGTCCCGACCCAGGGCCAGGCCGTCACTCCCTCGGGTGTGGCATGGAACGAGGTACCCGACGACGTCAGCTACCGCTGGTACGTCAACGGTGCACAGCTCGCGGCGAGTGATGGTCGACTCACACGGTCGGGGTCGACGTTCACTCCGACGGTTGGCGACGTCGGCGCGTGGCTCTCCGTGGAGATCCTCGCCACCAAGGCCGGCTACTCACCTGCCTACGCGTACGCCTACGCGTCGCGGATCAAGGGTGCCGACGAGCGCACGCGACTGCTTCGGGTCAACGTCACCAAGGCGGACGGACCTGACGAGGGCGTCGAGGACGACCCTGTGACCGACGCCTCCGTGTGGCTCTGTTCCGTGAACAACTGCTACTCGACGACCTTCCGCAACGGGACGTTCGAGTCCGAGGTGCCCTCCAGCCAGGCTGGCATCGAGTACCAGGTCTCTGTCGCTCCCTTCTCGGGTGCCCTGTTGGGAGCGTCGAGAAGCGTCCGCGTCACCAACGGCAGCGAAGCCCTGGACACGACGGTCAAGCTCGAAGGCGTCCAGCCCACACCGCCGGCCGTCAGGTTCCCTGACAACACCCCGAAGCGTGGGCAGGGCAGCGAGTCGACGCCGATGGGATTCATCGGGTCGCCACTGACACCCTTCACCGCCACCGGGTGCACGCCGGTGGACAACCCGACATGGACGGTCACCTTCAGCAACGGCGCCACCCCCATGACCGGCGTGGTGCGAACCGGCGACGTCGCCGAGGAGCCGGGCTCCGACCCTCGCACCGTGGCGTACACGGTGCGGATCCCGGAGCTGACCAGTTCTGGCCACGCCACGATCGAGACGAACTTCGTCTGCGGCAGCCCGATCCGCTTCACCATCTACATCGACCCCAGCGGGTACGTCACCGATCAGTTCGGTCGCACCATCGCGGGGGCCGAGGTGACGTTGCTCCGCTCGACACCGGGAGCCGGGAACTTCGCCCCGGTGGCGGACCGCGACGCTGCGGTCATGGATCCGGCGGTCAACGTTCGGAACCCGTCGCTGACCGACGGCACCGGGTTCTTCCGCTGGGACGTCGCTGCAGGCGACTACCGGGTGTCCGTCACGCGAGCCTCGAGCGGGGGCGCGGCGTGTGCGGTGGCGACCACACCCACCATGTCCGTCCCACCGATCCGCATCGATCTGCTGATCAAGACCGAATGTGCGGACGCGACCACCCCCACCCCCACGACGGTGCCTCAGGTCGCCGGTGTCCGTGAGGTGGGCCGCGTGCTCAGGCTGACCGATGGCGCTTGGGCGCACGGGATCCGGCAGACCGGCATCGAGTGGCTCCGCGACGGCACGCCTATCGCGGGTGCCACCGGGAACACCTACACCCTGGTCGCCGAGGACGCTGGTCGCAGCGTCACGGCCCGCGTGACGGCCCAGCGGCCTGACTACGCCCAGGAGAACGGGTCGGGTGCCGTGGTGGGCTTCACCGCCTTCACCACCACGGCGACCGGTGGCGGCGCGGTCGTCGCCGCCAACCCCGGTGGCGGTGGCGGCGGCGGTGGCACCCCCACCCCGACGCCGACCATCACCAACACGGCCAAGCCGGCCATCACCGGTGACGCCGTGGTGGGTGGGTCCCTCGCAGCCAGCCAGGGCACCTGGAGCACCGACGGTCTGACCTTCGCCTACCAGTGGCTGCGCGACGGGGAGCCCATCGCGGGCGCCACGGCCACGCAGTACGCCCCGGTCGTCGCCGACCTCGGCAAGGCCGTCAGCGTGAAGGTCACCGCCACCAAGTCCGGCTCCACGCCGGGCACGGCGACCTCCGACCCGGTGACCGTCGAGAAGGGGGCCGCGCCGCAGAACAGTGCCGCACCCGAGATCGCCGGCACCCCCGAGCTGGGGGAGACCCTCACGGTCTCCGACGGCGAGTGGGACCTGGAGGACCTGACCTTCGGCTACCAGTGGCTGCGCGACGGCGAGGCGATCGAGGGCGCCACGGAGGCGACGTACGTCGTCACCGAGGACGACCTCGGCACCGAGCTGGCCGCGGAGGTCACTGCGTCGAAGGACGGTCACGAGGACGGCTCGGCCACCTCGGACGGCATCGCGGTGCCGGACGAGCCCGACGTGGTCGAGCCCGTCGAGTCGGTCACCAAGGCGCGCCTGCTCGGGAAGAAGGTCAAGCAGGGCGACCGCGGCCAGGTGAAGGTCAAGGTCACCTCCGAGGCGGAGTCGGCACCGACCGGCACCCTCACGGTGACCGCCGGCCGCAAGAGCATGGAGGTCGACCTCACCGAGGCCGACAACGGCACGGTGAAGATCCGCCTGCCGAAGCTCAAGCCCGGCAAGCACGAGGTGAGCGTCAGCTACTCCGGTGACGACGCCACCCTCGCCTCCTCCGACGACGCGGGCACCCTGAAGGTAACCAAGAAGTCGAAGGGCAAGAAGAACAAGGGCAAGGACAAGGACAAGGGCTCGCGGTTCGGTGGGGGCCGGCCGATGCCCACCCTGCTCTGAGTCGAGGCGGCCGACCCCGGCTCATCGGTGACGCCGGTCCGACCTGCACGGTCGGGCCGGCGTTGCCGCGCCCGGGCAAAGAGTCACCGATTCCGCCTCAGGACCGCGGTCGTGAGGCCGACCATCGTGGCGGGGACGATCGCGCCGCGATCGACGAGCAGAAGACGAGGACCCTGATGCACCGCACCACCCGCCCGGCCCGGCTGGCCATCATGACGCTCCTCCTCCCGGCGCTGCTGCTTCCGGCCGCGGCGTCGGCGCACGACGACCTCGAGGACGACCACGACGACCACGACGAGGTTCCCGCCGTGGTGGAGAGGGCCGGGCTCATCCAGGGGGTCGCGGTCGACTCCGCGGGCCAGGGCATCGACGACGTCGCGGTCCAGGCCCTCGACGCCCGCACCGGCGAGCCGGTCGCCTCCGCGCTCACCTACGCCAGCGACCGGCCCACCGGCCCGCAGCACGGCTACTTCTACCTCCACGTCGACCCCGGCACGTACGACGTCGTGCTGGTCAAGCGCGGGTACGACGCAGGCCTCCTCGCCGACGTGACCGCCCGCCGCAAGGCCCCGACCAGCCTCGGGCCGATCACCCTCGCCCTGCGCGACTGGCCCACCACGACCGCGGCCTCCCCGGTCGACCCGGTGGTCGGGCCGAAGCAGCGCGTGAAGCTGACGGTCGACGTCGGCAGCCGCAAGGCGCGCGTCGACGGCGGCCGCGTGAAGGTGCTGGAGGGACGCAGGGTCCTGGCCGCCCAGCGCCTCAAGCGCTCCGACAAGGGCTCGGTGAAGGTCGACCTGGGCCGGCTGCCCAAGGGCACACACCACCTCAGGGTGCTCTTCACCGGCACGGAGGGCCTCAAGCCGTCGCGCGCCAAGAAGGTCAAGGTCGTCGTGGCCCGCTCGGCCCGCCACGCCCGCTGACACCGCAGGTGACCGGCCGACGCCCAGGGGCGACGGGCACAGCGCGCCCGCCCGCCTCCCTCCGGCCGATCCCCCGGCCGTAGGCTGCTCGCCATGGACTCTGCCCACGTGGAGAACGACCTCGTCAACGTGCTGTTCACCGAGGCCCAGATCCAGCAGCGACTGCAGGAGATGGCCCAGGAGATCGAGCGGGACTACGAGGGCGAGGAGCTGCTCATCGTCGGCATCCTGCGCGGCGCCGTCATGGTGATGGCCGACCTGGCCCGCTCCTTCTCGCGCCACATCGAGATGGACTGGATGGCGGTCAGCTCCTACGGCTCGGGCACCAAGTCCAGCGGCGTCGTGCGCATCCTCAAGGACCTCGACACCGACATCTCCGGGCGCCACGTCGTGATCGTCGACGAGATCATCGACACCGGCCTCACGCTGTCGTGGCTGACCTCCAACCTCACCAGCCGCAACCCCGCGAGCGTCCAGATCGCCACCCTGCTGCGCAAGCCCGAGGCGCTGCAGATGCCCGTCGACGTCAAGTACGTCGGCTGGGACATCCCCAACGAGTTCGTCGTCGGCTACGGGCTGGACTACCGCGAGAAGTACCGCAACCTGCGCGACATCGGCACCCTCGCCCCGCACGTCTACAGCTGATCCCCGCCTCGTGTGGCTGAGCGCGGTCCCTGGCCCGCGCTGAGCCACACGAGCCGCATCTCCGCGCCCACGGGACCGCGCGACCAGCCGCCTGAGAGGATGGGCGGCGCGACGACCGGTACCGTCGTCAGTTCAGTCGTGCACACAACGAGAGAAGTCCGTGAAGCGCATAGGCAAGAGTCCCTGGCTGTGGATCGTCGTGGCCGTGGTCGGCGTCGTCCT
>Ga0208328_1000079_pt1 | contig 56401 bp, 56 predicted proteins | sample DeeseametaMP2633_FD_184170 | JGI IMG/M metagenome (GOLD analysis project Ga0208328, IMG submission 184170) | Marine microbial communities from the Deep Atlantic Ocean - MP2633 (SPAdes) | ecosystem: Environmental > Aquatic > Marine > Unclassified | place: Northeast of Antigua and Barbuda, North...
ATAATGCGCAGCAAAGGCCGCGCCGATATCCAGAAGCCAAGGAAAACACAAATGAATCCTGGACACCTTCGCATTATCGCGTCCTCGCGATTAGCCATCATCCATAACAATCTCGATGCGGCGATGCAGGCCGCCAACATCACCGGCGGCGAGGGCGGGTCCGGCACGCTGAACCGGCAGGCCAAGTCCGCCGCCCGCTCGGCCTTTGAGAGCGCCAAGCAGAGGTTCTTCGGGCACCTGTTGACGTCGATGAAAACCCCGACGCTGATCCGGTCCATCACGGCCGATCTGGAAGCGGGACATTCTTCCGTCATCCAGATCGTCTCGACCGGCGAGGCGCTGATGGAACGGCGGCTGGCAGAGATCCCCACCGAGGAATGGGGCGATCTGAAAATGGACCTCTCACCTCGTGAATATGTCCTGGATTACCTCGCTCATTCCTTCCCGGTGCAGCTTTATGAGCCGTTCACGGATTCGGAGGGCAACCTGTCGTCGCGCCCGGTCTATCGTGATGGCCAGCCGGTCGAGAGCCGCGAGGCCGCGGCCCGGCGCGACGAGATGATCGCCAACCTCGCCAGCTTGCCGCCGGTTCCCGGCGCGCTCGACCAGATCATCCAGCATTTCGGCACCGACACGGTGGCGGAGGTCACGGGCCGCTCGCGTCGTATCGTCCGCAAGCGCGGCGGCGGCGTTACCATCGACCGGCTCGTCGTGGAAAGTCGCGCCGGTTCGGCCAACCTGGCCGAGACGCAAGCCTTCATGGACGATCAGAAGCGGGTGCTGGTGTTCTCCGATGCCGGCGGCACCGGGCGCAGCTATCACGCCGAACTGTCAGCGAAGAACACCCGGCTGCGCGTCCATTACCTGCTCGAAGCCGGCTGGAAGGCGGACGCCGCCATCCAGGGCCTTGGCCGGACGCATCGCACCAATCAGGCGCAGCCGCCGCTGTTCCGGCCGATCTCGACCAATGTGAAAGCCGAGAAGCGCTTCCTCAGCACGATTGCCCGCCGCCTCGACACTTTGGGCGCGATCACGCGCGGCCAGCGCCAGACCGGCGGCCAGGGCCTGTTCCGGCCCGAGGACAATCTGGAAAGTCCCTACGCCCGCGACGCGCTGCGCCAGCTCTATCTCCTGCTGGTGCGCGGCAAGGTCGAGGGATGTTCGCTCGAACGCTTCGAATCCGCCACCGGGTTGAAACTGATGGACGCGAACGGCATCAAGGACGAGCTGCCCGCCATCACGACTTTCTTGAACCGGCTGATGGCGCTGACCGTCGAGCTTCAGGGCGTTCTCTTCAGCGCTTTCGAGCAGCTTCTGACCGCGCGGATCGAGGGCGCCATCGCGTCCGGCATCTATGACGCTGGGCTGGAGACGCTGCGCGCCGAGAGCTTCACCGTCACCGACCGTCAGGTGATCTACACCCATCCCCGCACCGGGGCCGAGACCAGCCTGCTGACGATCACCGAACGCAAGCGCAACCGGCCCGTCATGCTCGATGCCGCCCTAGCGGAACTCGACGATCCGCGCGCGAAGCTCCTGATCAACGGGCGCTCAGGCCGCGCGGCGGTGCAAATCCCCACCACCAGCGTCATGCTGGACGATGGCGAGATCGAGCGCCGCGTCAGGCTGATCCGGCCGATGGAAGCGCACAATATCCCCATCAGGATGATGGGCGAGACCCATTGGGTCGAGGCCGACCGGGACGCATTCGCTGCGGCCTGGAATGCGGAACTTGCGGAGGTGCCGGAGTTCGCAGACAGCACCCTGCATATGGTGACGGGCCTGCTGCTGCCGATCTGGAAGCGGCTGCCGAACGAGTCCACCCGCGTCTATCGGCTCCAGTCTGACGCGGGCGAGCGCATCATCGGCCGCAAGGTCTCGCCGGCCTGGGCCGCCAACGCCACCACGACCGGCATCGCGTCGATTACCCCGGACGACGCCTTCGCGGCGCTGATGGAAGGCCGCACGATCCTCGATCTCGCCGAGGAACTCCAGCTTCGTAGGGCCCGCGTCATGGGTGTGAGTCGTATCGAACTCTCCGGCTTCACTGATACGATACGCCAGCGTCTCACCGCCTACGGTCTCTTCCACGAGATCATCTCGTGGAAATTGCGCATGTTCGTGCCGGTCGATGCCAGCGGTCCCGCCGTGCTAGCCAAGCTCTTCGACCGCTGGCCGGTCGAACGCATCGGCGAGCGGGACGCAGCCTGATGCTGTGCCACGACGCATCCGAACTGGCGATCCGCCTTGGCCGCGAGGCCGAGGCGGTTTGCCGCCACTATCTCTCGTCCGGCCAACGCACTGGGCGATACTGGCTGGTCGGTGACGTGCAGAACACCCCAGGACGCTCCATGTTCGTGCGACTGACCGGCCCGGAATCCGGCAAGGGCGCGGCGGGCAAGTGGAGTGACATGGCGACGGGAGAGCATGGCGACCTTCTCGACGTCATCCGCGAGGCGCTCGGCCTCGCCGATTTCAAGGACGTGGCTGAGGAAGCGCGCCGCTTCCTCGCCCTCCCGCATCCCGAACCGGCAAAGACGAGAGCGCCGACCGACAGCACATCCGGCGCGGCACCCGGTTCGCCTGAAGCGTCGCGGCGGCTCTTCGCCATGGCGCAGCCGATCCACGGCACCCTTGCTGCGATCTACCTCAACCGGCGAGCGATCACCACGCTCGAAGGCACCACCGCGCTGCGCTACCATCCCCGGTGCTATTACAGGCCCAACGAGCATGCGCCCACCGAGATTAGGCCGGCGATGGTCGCCGCCGTCACCGATCTCACCGGCCACCAGACCGGCGCGCATCGCACATGGCTCGCCCCGGACGGTTCCGGCAAGGCGCCTGTCGAGACACCGCGGCGGGCGATGGGCGACCTTCTTGGGCACGCCGTCCGCTTCGGCAATGCCGGTGTGGTGCTCGCGGCTGGCGAGGGCATCGAGACCGTGCTGTCGCCCCGTCAGGTTCTGCCCAAGATGCCGATGCTGGCGGCGCTTTCCGCCGCTCACCTCGCCGCCATCCTGTTCCCGCCGACCCTGCGCCGACTCTATGTCTTGCGCGATCGCGACCCGGCCGGGGAAGGCGCAAGAGACCGCCTGGTCGCCCGAGCAGCGAGCCTCGGGATCGAGGCGATATCGCTCACGCCGCTCAGGGGCGATTTCAACGATGATCTGCGACGCCACGGTGCCGATGCCCTTCGGGCGGCCCTGAAGGATCAGCTTCATCCCGAAGACGTCCGCCGTTTCATGGCGGGGTAAGCGCATGATCGGTCCCGGTGGCGTGGTCCTGCTTCATCCCCTGCCGGGCTCAACCACTCGCCATCGGCAGCCGCATCCTTCGTCGGAGAGTCCCGCACCCACGGCCTTCGGAGAGGGCGATCGGCGCACAAACGGGCCGGGCTGGCAATGGCCGGGGGTGGACTATTTTCCGCCGGCGGGGAGCCACCCCACGCGACAGGTCGCGTGGGGACCCCGTCTCTGGCCCCGCCTTTGCATCGCGAAAGTCAAAATAGCCCACCCCGGCCATCGAGGCCCTCGCGGAGCGGGCGAGGGCTGCCAACCCGCCTCGCCCGTGCGCTTCGACGCCTGCGAAGGCCGCGATGGGCGCGGTCTCCAGACAAAGGACGCTCCCGATGACGATTGATCCCGAATATGCAGGGGCCGAGCCGGTCCACACCTCCTCCCAGACCGATCACGCCCTCTCTGAGCTCCAGCTCTACGGCTGGCGTCCCTTCCAGGATGAACCCGATCCAAGGCCGCTGCCCGAGGGCAATACCGTCGCTGCCGCCGTCACCGACATCTTCGACGCCCTTGTGGCGACGCTCAGTGACACCCGCCTTGAGCCCGATCTCGAAGAACTGCTCTGGGGGACCGCAAATCTCTTCCACCGGGCCACCGGCCGGGTGGAACGCGATCTCGACGACAACGAGCAGGCACAGCGCCGGATGCAGCGGGAACAGGACGGCAGCGAAGTGAAGTCCGTCGAACTCGAACGCCTCACGGCCGAGGGACAGACTCTGATCGAACGGCGCAGCAGCATGGAACTCTTCCGCGACCTCGCCGCCGAGGCTTTCGAGCACCATACCGGCAGCGCCTGGCGACCGCGCACCGGCTCGATGGTCAACCATCGCAACCTGACCGCCGCGATGATCGACAGCCGCGACTTCCTCGCCGCGAAGCGCCGGGCCGAGACCGAGGTGATGCTGCCCGCCGGTCCAAAGGTGGCGCTGACCGGCGGTGCGGATTTCAACGATCATCGCCTGATCTGGGCGAAGCTCGATCAGGTCCATGCCAAGCACCCCGACATGGTGCTGCTGCACGGTGGCTCGCCGAAGGGGGCGGAGTTGATCGCATCCCGCTGGGCGGACAACCGCAAGGTTCCACAGGTCGCCTTCCGGCCCGACTGGACCAAGCACGCCAAGGCCGCGCCGTTCAAGCGCAACGATACCATGCTGGACGTGCTGCCGGTCGGCGTCCTCGTCTTCCCCGGCACCGGGATTCAGGAGAATCTCGCCGACAAGGCCCGCAAGCTCGGCATTCCGGTCATGAAGTTCGATGGCGGGGCGTAAGCCCCGCCGTTCGGCGGCTTTCAGCCGCCAAACCTTGACAGAAAGTGCCGCCGCGCCTTTGATGAAACATCCTTGCAGAACCGGCGAAGCAGCATAGTCGCAGGCGGAGCGCATCTCCCGGCAGCCTGTCGTGATCCCCAACCGTTCTCTGGAGGTTTCCATGACGCTGATCCTGCTTGCCATCTCGCTCACCATCGCGGCCTGCGTGATCGCTTGGAATCTCGCGATCTATGCCTTGCCCGTCATGGCGGCCATCACGGCCGCGCAATATGCTTGGGGCGCGGGAGCCGGTGTCGTGATGTCGGGCTTTGCTGCCATCGGCGCTGCCTTGTTCTCGATCGCCCTTGTGATCGTGGTTCTCGGCTTCGCGAAAAATCCGGCGCTGCGGCTCATTGCGCTTGCTCTCTTCGCCGTGCCTGCCGTCATTGCCGGCTATGCCCTTGTCTATGGCATCACCAAGAACGCCATCGACTCGGGCCTGGTCCTCAATCTGCTCGGCGGCATGGGCGGTCTCGTCCTCGGCATCTCGGCCATCGTCAATCTGAATGCCCTCGGCGAGTCGGTGTTCTCGCGCTGAAACTCCCGCCGCGATCCGCCACCTCCGAGTAAACCCGGCAGCTTGCGCTATCGGGCCTCGGTCGTTCCACCCAAGACGGAAAGTGAGTTCATCGCGGGCATGTCGCCGTCGCTCCCGGCCCGCTTCGCCCGGCTCTGGAAACGGTTCATCGGTGCGAACCCGCAGTTCTTTGCGGTCGATACCCCGCTGCATCGGTCCACCTCGCTTCGTAGGGCCTCCGAGAACACCTTCCTTGCCCCTTCACGATGCAGTGGGACCGAGCCTTTGGCCGATGAAGCAGGACGGTGCCACACTGGACCTGGGAACCCGATAGCCTGTTCGATCACATCGCGGATGACAGGGCCTTCCGGCGGCGGACGCGAGGGCGGCCGACGATGACGGGTGACGGCTGCCATGCCGGGTGGTCTTGGTTCAAATGGGGCTGACAGGTCACGGTTGCAAGCAAGGACGATGGTTCTGCTGTGCGTCCCCGATCCGCTCACGAAAGCACCATCCCTCCGCCTGACTGATCCCCTAAGTCCGTTCGGCTTCCACCAGCAACCCCCGCGGCTCCCAGCCGTGTTGCCGCGCAAGCGCGGCTGCCCGCCCCACCTGGGGCCTTGGGGGCAAGCTGCAGCAAGGGCGGCAGTTGCAGGAGTCTTCCGACGGCCTTGGCCGGGTCTCGTCGGAGGGACGGTCCCTCCGAGGAGCAACGGAGACCTACAATGCAGAACATCGTCATCCTCGCCGGCAACATCGGCCAGGCCCCCGAAACCCGCACCACCCAGGGCGGCACCGGCATCACCCACTTCACCCTGGCCACCTCGCGCCCCCGCTATTCGGAAGGCCGCGTCCTGCGCGACGAGAACGGCTATCGGGTCCAGGACACCGAATGGCACCGCATCACCTGCTTCAACGGCCTCGGCAAGACGGTCCAGCAGCATTGCGACAAGGGCATGAAGGTTCTGGTTCGCGGCCGCATCCACTACACGAAATGGACCGATGCCGCCGGGGTCGATCGCTACGGCTGCGAGATCATCGCCGAGACGGTCGATTTCCTGAGCCGGGCGAAGCAGACCCAGAACGACGACGGCAAGTTCATCGACGACGATGACATTCCGTTCTGATCGGGAACCCGAGGCCCGGCGGCGCAAGCCGCCGGGTTTCCCTCCTGCTTCACCGGATCGCGCCCGCCGCTTCTGGCAAGGTCCAGCGACCGAATCAGACGGGCATGGACGGGAGCGTCGTCTCTCTATCCTTGATAATTGCACCTGAATTTCGGCTGGTGCTCACAGCGAGAACGACTATTATAGCCGTAGTTCTGGAGTGCGTGCATATCCCGGTGGGAGGTGATCATGTATGATCACCGCTCGCCAATCACGGGCTGCGCGCGCGTTACTGGGATGGACACAGGAGACGCTCGCCGACAAGGCCCAGGTCGCATTGACCGCACTCAAACGCCTCGAATCCCAAAGCGGGCTCGAGGTGTTCGAGTCCACCCGTGACCAGGTGCGCCGCGCTCTCGAAGCGGCCGGGATCGTATTCCTGTCGACGGACAAGGGCGAGGGCGTGTTGCTGCAACACAATGGGGCCAACACCGACAAACGGTGAAATAGCGGCCAGCGTGATGTCAGGTTCTCGTCAAAAGGAATGGCTATCTTCCGCCGAAGATGGTTAACAAATACGTTACCCGAACGTGAGCGAATGATGGGCCGCGCGACACAGACATATCTCGACACACCACCGTCCAGCCAGACGCTGACGTCTTATGATCGCGAGCACATGAAGCTCTACATGCGCCTTCTCGATGCCGAGCGTGATGGCGCCGATTGGCGCGAAGCTGTGCAGGTTCTCTTTGGCCTCGATCCAGAGCGCGATCCCGACCGCTGCCGCTCCATCCATGATACTCATCTCGCTCGCGCGCATTGGATGACCGAACACGGCTACCGCGAACTGGTCCGCGAAAGTCAGCGCAAGACCTGACCCGTGATGCGTGCCGCGCATCACCTGTTGACCAGCGCCTGACTTCCGAAACGCAACTCATGCGGGAATCTTGAGCCTTCCCTATTCGTTTGAGTGGATTCGGGAGGCCGCGATGACCCCTGACGCATCGACCTGGCGTTCTTCGGCGCAATACGACCATCTGGATGAACTGACGGCATCCGATCTGGCCTGGGAATGGCTGCGCCGCAATGACGATTATGACGCAGATTTTGAAGCCTCGATTGCCGACCAAGGAGACCCCCAACCGCTGACCGAACGGATCCGGCAGCGCTGGGGGTTGCGATTTCCCTGTCGATCCGCTGGTCCCGCCACCCGATGCGCCGGTCTTCTGGCTCCCAGCGGAGGACACAAGTGTGGTGGTGCTGACCGAAGCCCCTTCGGAACTTGACGACAGCACTGACGGCGCTCCGCCGAACTGGCGCCTCGACTTCTCGGTCGAGAACGCTGGCGCGGAGTTCCATGTCCCGCTTGGCAATGGGCAGAAGCTCCAGATCTTCGACGGCGCCATTATGGGGGACGCGATCGCGGTCGCCGTCGTCCCTCTCAGCCTCGCCGGTTTCGACCGGATCGAGGCCATTCAACGCTTCCTTTCGGCCCTGCATGGTCGCGCGATCCCGCCGGATACGCGCCTGACACGCCAGCAACGCGCGCGCCTCCGACGGATGCTGCGGGCCTTCGATGGCCATCGGGCCGGCGCGACGCAGCAGGAGATCGCGCGGGTTCTCCTGAACGCCGGCCGGCTTGACCGGGACGAATGGCAGGCATCTTCCGCCCGTCATGCCATCAAGGCACTCCTGCGTGACGCCCGTGCAATGGTTGCGGGCAGTTATCGAAAACTCCTGCGTCATCGCCGCCCAAAGTAGCGCGGGCTTGCGCCTCTGATAGTGGGCGATTTCGATGCCCCCCAACTTCGCCCTGCAACTCGCCGCTCTTCCTTCGCCACCGTGGTCATTGCCCGCCGCTGATCCGCAGCGGCCGTTTGCAACCCCACGGAGGCCCGATCATGCCACATGAACCCGTCGTCCTGCCGCCGCGTTTTCTACGGACCAAGGAGGCCGCGACCTTTCTCAGCCTCTCGGCCCGGACGCTCGAAAAACACCGCACCTACGGAACCGGGCCAGCCTATCGCAAGCTTGGCGGCCGTGTGGTCTATGCCATCGACGATCTTGAGGCCTGGACCGAGCGCGGCGCGGTGACCTCCACCTCCGATCCGCGCGGCTCCGTGCTGCCCGCCAAGCGTCATGCGTTTCCGCCCGGCCCGCAGGCTGGTCGTTACGCCCGCTGACCGCTCGCGGTTTTCTTCATGACGGTGCGACGTCGATCCCTTTCCGAGCGCGGGCAACTCGACCTGTTCAGGGCGCTCCCCGGCGATTTCGCGCCACGAGACGCGCAGGATCTCATGGCCTATCCCTTCTTCTCCCTCGCCAAGTCGAAGCGCATCGCGCCCATCGACTTCGCCGCCGGCAATGTCTCCATCCGGGTCGAGGCTGTTCCCGATCACGGCATGGCCACGATCTGGGACGCCGATATTCTGATCTGGGCGGCGAGCCAGATCGTCGAAGCCCGCGACAGCGGCCTTCGCACCTCCCGGCTGATGGCCGCCACGCCCTACGAGATTCTCACCTATGTCGGGCGCGGCACCGGCTTGCGCGACTATCAGCGCCTGAAGGCGGCGCTCGACCGGCTGCAATCGACCACGATTTCCACCTCGATCCGCCAGCCGGTCGAAGGGCGCCGGCATCGCTTCTCCTGGATCAACGAATGGCAGGAACGCACCGACTATAGCGGCAGACCCGATGGCATCGAGATGATCGTGCCGGACTGGTTCTACCAGGCCGTCCTCGACGATGCGCTCGTGCTGACCATCGACCGGACCTATTTCGACCTAACCGGCGGCCTTGACCGCTGGCTCTATCGCCTGGTGCGCAAGCACGGCGGCCGCCAGCGCGATGGCTGGCGGTTCGATTTCCGTCACCTTCACCAGAAATCCGGCAGCCTGTCGCCGTTCAAGCGCTTCGCCTTCGAGCTGCGCGACATCATCCGGCGCCAGCCTCTGCCGGGCTATTCGCTGTTTCTCGAAGCTGAGGTTGGCGGGCGGATGCTGCTGGCCTTCGAGCCGGTCGCGCCCTGTGGAAAACCTGTGGATGGCCTCGTGCTATCAGGAACCCGGACTATCGTGCTATCGGGAACCGGAGGCTCGTGCTATCAGGAACCGAAACCGGGCTTAACACCCGGAACCCATTCAGGAAATCGCGCCCTTAACTTAGAGTCTAACAAAGAGTCTAACTTTGAAGAGCGCGCGCGCGATGTGGAAAACCTCATCCGCGACACCGCCAGAAGCCTTGGTAGAGCCGCTAAGAAGAGGGCATCCGACGCCCCGGCATCGCCTCGACCGGCATCTGATCGAGGCGCAACCGAGGCTCCTGAATCTGCAGAAAGACCCCGCCTGCCTCTCGATCTGCCGGGGGGGTGCAAATGATCATCGCGCTCCTCAACCAGAAGGGCGGTGTCGGCAAGACGACGCTGGCGCTGCATCTTGCCGGTGAACTGGCTCAGGGTGGCAAGCGCGTCACCCTGATCGACGCCGATCCGCAAGGCTCCGCCCTCGACTGGTCGCAACAACGCGCGCGTGAGGGCCTGCCACGCGCCTTCGGCACCGTTGGCCTGGCCCGCGACACGCTGCATCGCGAAGCGCCCGAACTCGCCCGCGATGTCGATCGCATCGTCATCGACGGGCCACCGCGCGTCGCCGGCCTCATGCGCTCCGCGCTGCTCGCCGCCGATCTCGTGCTGATCCCGGTGCAGCCATCGCCGTTCGACGGCTGGGCTTCGGCGGAGATGCTCGCCCTCCTGGCGGAGGCGCGCATCTACCGGCCCCAGCTCGTTGCCCGCTTCGTGCTCAACCGCTGCGGTGCCCGCACCGTCATCGCCCGCGAGACCGCCGAGACGCTGGCGGACCACGATCCTCCCGTGCTCACCAGCGCCATCGGCCAGCGCGTCGTCTTCGCCGACGCCGCGCAGACCGGGCGGCTCGTCCGCGAGATCGGGCGCCGATCACCCGCCGCGCGCGAGATTGCCGCCCTGGCCGCCGAGATCGGCCTGCTGGGGATCGGGAGGGCGTCGGCATGACGATTCTCACCGGCGACTGCCGCGAAGAAATGCCCTGGCACGCACCCTACGACATGATCATCGCCGATCCGCCCTATGGCGACACTTCGCTCGCCTGGGATCGGCGCGTCGAGGGCTGGGTCGTGCTGGCGCGCGCCGCCCTCAGGCCGACCGGCTCGCTCTGGGTCTTCGGCTCGCTGCGCAGCTTCATGGCGACCGCCGACCGCTTCACTGACGCCGGCTTGCGGATCGCGCAGGAGATCGTCTGGGAAAAGCAGAACGGCACCGGCTTTCATGCCGACCGCTTCAAGCGGGTGCATGAACTGGCCGTCCAGTTCTATCCCGCCGAGACCGCTTGGCGTGACATCTACAACGACGTCCAGACCACGCCCGACGCGACGGCCCGCACGGTGCGGCGCAAGCAGCGCCCGCCCCATACCGGCCAGATCGACGCCGGCCATTATGTCAGCCATGACGGCGGGCCGCGCCTCATGCGCTCGGTCATCTACCTGCGCAACTGCCACGGCCGCGCCATCCATCCGACCGAAAAGCCGTCGGCGCTCCTGGAGATCCTGATCCGCACGAGCTGCCCCGAAGGCGGCCTGGTCGGGGACTGGTTCGCCGGGTCTGGCGCGGCCGGGGAAGCCTGCCGGCTTTCCGGCCGACGCTATATCGGCTGCGAGATCGACCCCGACATGGCCGAGCGCGCGCGGGCGCGCATCGCCACCGTGCTGCCGTTCCATGACGGAGGCCCGTCATGACGACGCGCACCGAGAAGCGCAGCTTCGCTACGCGCCCGGCCGATCCCGATAGCTGGATCAAGGCCGGCGACGCGCGGCCGCCGCGCACGGATACCGCCGACGCCTATTCGGCGCGGCTGACCGTGGACATCACACCGGCGCTGCGCGGCCGCATCAAGATCGCGGCCTTCCAGCGCGGCATCACCGTCGCCGACATGCTGCGCGACCTGCTGGCGCGCGAGTTTCCCGACATAGGGGGAGACCGCCCATGATCGGCATCGACGCCCATGACGGCGATCTGACCCGCGCGGAACTGACCTGGGTGGAAGGCAAGACCGAATACTGGATCAGATTCGGCCATGCGACTGGTGAGCAGATCCTCGATCGCAACCGGCGTGTTGTATTCTTCCATCCCGGCACGGTGTTTGCGTTCGTCCGCTGGGCGGCGAACGACCACGGCACGATCATTTCGCGCCTCGACATCCTGCGCGCGGTTGCGCCGGGCCAGTCCTATCAAACGCTGCCCTTCGTCCGTCCAGGCGGCGAAATCCTGCTGAAGATCGAAGGCTGGCCGAAGGTCGAGGCTGTCCTTCGCCATGTCGACGGGATCGAGGCCATAGGTGTCGATCCGGCCCAAGTCGATCCCGATCATTGGCGGCACGTCTCCCACTGGATAAACGCAGGCGAAGCGCCGCGTCCCTACACCGCGGAGCGTCATCAGGCATGGCTCTGGCGGCGGGAGATCGCCCCATGACGCGCTTTCGCTATGTCATGGTGACGACGGTTGCCACGCTCGGGATCGCCTTTGCCGGATTCGTTCCGACTGCGCCAAGGCTGGTCTGGAACGCATCGGCCAGCGTGCCGATCGGGTTCTATACTGTCGCACCCGACGACCGGATCGCGGTGCCCGATCTGGTCGCCGTCATCCCACCCGAACCCTTCGCCTCGTTTATGGTCGAGCGCGGCTACGTCGCACGCGACGTGCCGCTTCTGAAGCACGTTCTCGGCCTGCCCGGACAGCGCCTGTGCCGCGATGGCCGCGCCATTATCGTCGACGGCGTTCCGCTCGGCGAGGCGCGCGACCACGACAGCTTCGGCCGAGACCTGCCGGTCTGGCAGGGCTGTCGCGTCATCGCCGAGGGCGAAGTGTTCCTGATGAACCCGGACGTCGGCGACAGCCTCGACGGCCGCTATTTCGGCCCGTTCCCCGCCTCGGCGGTGATCGGCCACGCGATCCCGCTTTTCACCGACGAAGACGGCGAGGGCCGCTTTGTCTGGCGCGCGCCGATGCGGTGACAGCGCGTCCAGAGCGGGGCCGTTGAGCCGTCCCGCGTCTTCTCCACCGCATAGGAAAGGAGCCTTCCATGGCACAGATCGGCCAGTTTACCCGCACCCCGTCCGGCTATTCCGGGCGACTCCGCACGCTCTCGCTGGACGTCGAGCTGACCTTCACGCCGTCGGAAAATGCGGACGCCGACAAGGCGCCTGCCTATCGCATCCATCTCGGCGATGAGGACGGGCCGGAAGTCGGCGCAGGCTGGAAACATTCCGGCGAGCGCGCGGGACCGTTCGTCTCCGTGCTTCTCGACGATCCAGTTTTCCAGCAGCCGATCCGCGCCCGCCTGTTCCAGTCGGACGAAGACGGCCGCGACTGGGGCTTGCACTGGACCCGCCAAAAGAAGCGCGACGAGCAGGAGTGATCATGGTCACGTCCTGCATCCGTCCCGCCTCGGGGAGATGTGGCGCCCGCCGCCGCATCCTCCTCCTTCTTCTTCTTTCCGGCCTGTTCGTCACAGCCATTGCCCCGCTGCCCGGCCTGGCGCAGATCGCCGTGATGGGTCGTGCCGTCGCCGTGCATCCGCACGGCGCCCATATCGAAGAGGCTTCGCAGCGGTTCGGCATCCCGGCGGCATGGATCTTCGCCGTGATGCAGGTCGAAAGCGCGGGCAATATGCACGCCATATCGTCTGCCGGCGCGATGGGGCTGATGCAGGTCATGCCCTCGACTTGGGCGGAGCTGCGCATCCGCCATGCTCTCGGCCGCGACCCCTTCGAGCCGCGCGACAACATCCTCGCGGGCACCGCCTACCTACGCGAGATGTGGGATCGCTACGGCAATGTCGCCGCGATGCTCGCGGCCTACAATGCCGGTCCCGGTCGCTACGATGAATACCGCGCGACGGCTCGTCCGCTGCCTGCCGAGACGCGCGCCTATGTCGCTGCTTTGACGCCGATCCTGCTCGGCGAGCGGCCTTCCGGCAGCGGCTCGACGGTCGCTCCGCCGCCCGACTGGCGCGAGGCGGCGCTCTTCGTCGCGCGTGAAATCGGCGCTTCCGCTGCCGATCCCGCGTCCCCCGACCGCACGCCGGACGATGCCCCTTCGCTCGTCCCGGCGGCACCGGACGCACTCACCGCCTTGCAGTCGGAGGGGCTGTTCGTCGCCCGCGATGCCGGTGGGGACCGGCCATGAGCAGCGGCACCGCAATTCGCATCCCATCGGGCGCTGGCGTGTCATGGAGGGCGCAGAGGGTGGCGGCAGGCACCACGACCGAAAGATGGCAGGATAAAAGCGCGCACGGTGCGGCTCAGGCGGGCGGTTGTTTTTGTTCATGTTTCTGGCGCGTTTCGCACCGTGCGGCGCTATCGCGCACCGTGTGCTTCGCGTCCATCTTCCTGATTTTATTCTCTGTTTTGCACCGTGCGGGGATGTGCCATGTCCGATGAGCACGAGTTCCGCATCCGTCCGGGGCGCATCCGCTCAACTCGTGCGCAGCAAACCCGGCCCTTCATCGCGCAGGCACTTGCCGCCGCGAAGAAGGCCGGAGGCGGCGTCTCGCGATCCGGTCGCGTCACATCCGGCAATCGTTCCCGCTTCGGGCGCGGCCAGCGCGCCAGCGTACAGGCCAACCGCCTCATCACCTCCCGTACACGCGGCGCCGTCGTCAAGGCACGCGTCGTTCGCCACATGGCGTCGTCGGCGCCGCTTGGTGCGCATCTTGATTACCTGCGCCGTGACGGCGTGACCCGAGACGGAGAGAAGGCAAGGCTGTTCGGGCCGGGAACGGAGGATGCCGATGGTCGCGCTTTCGCGGAGCGCTGCGGTGATGACCGGCATCATTTCCGGTTCATCGTCTCGCCTGACGACGCGCTGGATATGTCCGACCTCCGATCCTTCACCGACGATCTTGTCGGCCAGATGGAAAAGGATCTCGGCACGCGCCTCGATTGGGTGGCGGTCGATCACTGGAACACGGCGCATCCGCATGTCCATCTGATCGTGCGCGGCACCCGCGACGACGGGCAGGATCTCGTGATTTCCCGAGACTACATCAAGGAGGGGATGCGGGACCGGGCGCGCGATCTCATCACCCTGGATCTGGGGCCGCGCACCGATCTCGACATCCGCCGCAGCCTTGAGGCCCAGATCGAGGCGGAACGCTGGACACAACTCGACCGGCAGCTTGCCCGCGACGCTGGCAAATCCGGTATCGTCGATCTCGCCCCGCTCGCTGATCACCCGCAGGACGAGTTCCACACGCTGAAGGTCGGTCGGCTGCGCACCCTTGAAATCCTCGGGCTGGCCGATCAGATCGGCCAGTCGCAGTGGTTCATCAAGCCCGAGGCTGAAGCGGTCCTACGCGAGCTTGGCGAGCGTAGTGACATCATCAAGCGCATGCACCGCGCCCTGACCGAACGCGGCATCGAGCGCGGCTCCGCCAGCTATGTCCTCGCCGGTGAAAGCCTCGACGTTCCGGTTATCGGCCGTCTGGTCGAACGCGGCCTTGATGACGAGTTGAAGGGGACCGCCTATGCCGTGGTCGATGGTGCCGACGGCCGCAGCCATCATATCAGGCTCCCGCATCTGGATGCCGCTGGCGACAGCCCGCCCGGCTCGATTGTCGAGCTGCGCGCTTATGAGGATGCGCAAGGCGCGCGCCGTGTCGCGCTTGCCGTCCGCTCCGATCTCGATCTCGGCGCGCAGATCGGCGCCTCGGGTGCGACCTGGCTCGATCGGCAGGCCATCGCCCGCGAGCCCATCGCCCTATCGGACAGCGGCTTTGGTGCCGAGGTCCGTCAGGCTCTGGATGAGCGCGCGGAGCATCTGATCGGCGAGGGCTATGCCGAGCGGCAGGGCGGCCGCGTTGTCTTCGCGCGCCGACTGCTCAGCACACTGCGCAGGCGCGAACTCGACAGCCTCGCCGAGAAGCTCGCGGCAGATACCGGCATGTCCTTCGAGCGCGCCGCCAGTGGCGAATATGTCGCCGGTTCCTATCGTCAGCGCTTCGCACTCGCCTCCGGCCGCTTCGCCATGATCGAGGGTCCCGGACCTGACGGGGGTCTCGGCTTCCAGCTCGTGCCCTGGTCGCCCTCGCTGGAAAAGCAGATCGGCCGTCACGTCTCCGGCGTGGCCCGCGACGATGGCGGCATCGATTGGGATTTTGGGCGCAAGCGCAGCCTCGGCCTCTGACCTCAACTGGAAAGGATCTCTGCCCATGTCCGCCACCAAAATTCTCTGGGGACAGATCACCACCGTCTTCCTCATCATCCTTGCCACCACCTGGGGCGCGACGCAATATGTCGCCTGGAGCCTCGGCTATCAGCCGCAACTCGGCCCGCCCTGGTTCGAACTGCTCGGGACGCCGATCTATTATCCCCCGGCGATCTTCTGGTGGTGGTATTTCTATGAAGCCTATGCGCCGCCGATCTTCGCGAAGGGCGGCATCATCGCGGCCTCGGGCGGCTTCATCGCCATCGCGGTCGCCATCGGCATGTCGGTCTGGCGGGCGCGCGAGGCGAAGAACGTCGCCACCTACGGCTCGGCGCGTTGGGCCTCAAAGCCCGAGGTGAAGGCCGCCGGCCTGCTCGATCCCGATGGCGTAGTCCTCGGCCGATATGACCGCGAGTATCTGCGGCATGATGGCCCCGAGCATGTGCTGTGCTTCGCGCCGACCCGTTCGGGCAAGGGCGTCGGCCTGGTGGTGCCGACGCTGCTGACCTGGCCGGGCTCGGCAGTTGTCCACGACATCAAGGGCGAGAACTGGCAACTCACTTCGGGGTTTCGTTCACACCATGGTCGCGTGCTGCTGTTCGATCCGACCAACCCGAAATCCTCGGCCTACAATCCGCTGCTCGAAGTGCGTCGCGGCGAGTGGGAGGTGAGGGACGTGCAGAACATCGCCGACATCCTCGTCGATCCCGAAGGCAGCCTCGACAAGCGCAACCATTGGGAAAAGACCTCCCATTCGCTCCTCGTCGGCGCGATCCTTCATGTTCTTTATGCCGAGCCTGACAAGACGCTGGCAGGTGTGGCCAGATTCCTGTCCGATCCCAAGCGTCCGGTGGACTCCACCCTGCGCGCCATGATGACAACCGCGCATCTGGGTGAGGCGGGGCCGCATCCGGTCGTGGCCAGTGCGGCGCGCGAGCTGCGCAACAAGTCCGAGAACGAGCGGTCGGGCGTGTTGTCGACGGCGATGTCGTTTCTCGGCCTCTATCGCGATCCCGTCGTGGCCGAGGTCACGCGCCGCTCCGACTGGCGGATCAGCGATATTGTGGCCGGCGATCAGCCGACCACGCTCTACCTCGTCGTGCCGCCTTCCGACATCAACCGCACCAAACCCCTGATGCGATTGCTGCTCAATCAGGTTGGCCGTCGCCTCACCGAGGATCTGCAAGCGAATGCCGGAAGGCATCGGCTGCTCTTGATGCTCGACGAGTTTCCAGCGCTCGGGCGGCTGGACTTCTTCGAGACGGCGCTGGCCTTCATGGCGGGCTACGGCCTCAAGAGCTTCCTGATCGCGCAGTCGCTGAACCAGATCGAGAAAGCCTATGGGCCGAACAACTCGATTCTCGACAACTGCCATGTCCGCGTGAGCTTCGCCACCAACGATGAGCGCACCGCCAAGCGCGTGTCGGACGCCCTCGGCACCGCCACCGAGATGAAGGCGATGAAGAACTATGCCGGGCACCGGCTGTCGCCCTGGCTGGGGCATCTCATGGTCTCGCGCTCGGAAACCGCGCGCCAGTTGCTCACGCCGGGCGAGATCATGCAGCTCCCACCACATGAGGAGATCGTCATGGTGGCGGGCATCCCGCCGATCCGGGCGACGAAGGCGCGCTACTTTGAGGATGCCCGGTTTCAGGAGCGCGTTCTTTCCCCGCCTGATCTGACGCGCCCGGAAGGAACCCGTGCCGACGACTGGACCGCGTTGCCGATCCCGGCGCGACCCGGTCCTGCCGAGGATGACGAGGACCACATGAGGGATGATGAAGATCCGACCGAATCCGAACGCCGCTTGCAGCCCGAACTCAGCCGCGTGAAGCCGGTGGAGAAGAAAAAGCCCATCGAGAACGAGTTCGAGCCCGATCTTTCCGATGACGTGGAAGAAGATGTTGCCCGGAACCGACGCATGATCCGCCAGGTGCAGGGGATTGCCCGGCAGGTCGCCATGGACCCGAACGACGGCATGGAGCTGTAGCGCCATGACACGCCACAGGAAGAAATCGAAGATCACGATCTATCTTGACCCCGATGTCACCTCGGCGCTGGCGGACTTTGCGGCACGCCGGGATCGCTCGCAATCCATGATCGCCGAAGCCGCCATCGCGTCGTTCCTGTCGCCGGACGATGCCGAGCGGCGCGAAGCGGTTGTCGTCAAGCGCCTCGACCAGCTCGACCGCCGCATGGCGCGGCTTGAGCGGGACGTCGGCATCGCCGTCGAAAGCCTGGCGGTGTTCATTCGGTTCTGGGTCACGACAACGCCGGCGCTGCCTGAGCCAGCGGCGAAGGCCGCGAAGGCCAAGTCGGCGGAACGATATGAGGCGTTCATCACCGCACTCGGCCGGCGCCTCGCGCAGGGGCCGAAGCTCCGGCAGGAAATCTCGGAGGATGTGGCCGGATCAGAACAGGGTGCGGGGACACACTGATTGGTATACCATTTCGAGCCCATCAGCGACATTCAGGCAGACTGCGGTATGGCGCAGCCCCTCACGGATGCGGAAGAAGACCCGGCCCAAAGTAGACATTCCAGCGCTGTCGATCCTGCCTGGCGACATGTCCGAAAGCGGACACCGCACTCTTGCCGAACGGAAATCCACCCAATCAGTAAGACACGGCGGCGGCCTTCGGCGGATACTTGCGGTTCAAGCTGTGCAAAGCGCTGTTCGCTCGGTATCGTTGGCCAAGGGCGGGAGGGATGTTCAGCAGTGGAAATAAGTAGACTTAAAATATCAAACTTTCGCTCTATCAAAGAGGCAGACATTCAGTTTGGCGCGGTTACAGTCCTTATAGGAACCAACAACGCCGGAAAGTCGGCGATACTGGAAGCGATCCGCATCGCGCTTACCAGACGGTGGGGACAGCGCGGAACCGGATTCACTGAATATGATGTGCATCTGTGCGACGGTAGGCCAGATCCAAAAGTCGGCGATCCCGTCGTTATCGAGGTCGAGTTCCAGGAGGCTGTCGCCAACGAGTGGCCCGAGGACCTCCACGGCGAACTCGAAGACATCATCCAACTCGATCCAGTGACCGGCCGCGCGTCAATAATCATGCGCGTCAGCTGCTCATGGGAAGCGGCCGAAGAGAGTTTCGTGCCACGATGGGAATTCCTGAACGTCGAAAGGAACCCACTCGCCGGGCGCGGCGCTCGCGCCGTCAATCTCCAGGAGTTCTTCCAGTTTCTGCCCGTCTTCTACCTTGAGGCGCTCCGCGACGTCACGGACGAGTTTTCCTCAAGGAGCCAGTTCTGGGGCAAGTTGCTCCGGACGGTGCAAATCCCTGAACCTCTCGAGCAGAAATCAAAGCGGATCTTCGACCTTCTGAATCGACGCTTGCTCGACGCTGATCCGCTTCTGGCCAATCTTGCCAACGGTCTTTCCCATATCAGCCGCGTCGCCGCCACCGACGTCCCAGGCCAGGCGGACTTGCGGCTGCTGCCCCTCAATACATGGGATATCCTCTCGAAGGCGGAGGTCATCTATCAGACGGAGGGCGGCAAACCGTGGCTACCGTTGGCGCGGCACGGTCAAGGCGTGCAGAGCCTTTCCGTCATGTTCCTCTTCAAAGCCTTCGTTGAGCTGATCCTGAGCGATCTGTACCGGCCCGAAAGCACAGCTGTCCTGGCTCTTGAGGAGCCGGAGACACATCTCCATCCTCAGGCGGCCCGCAGCCTTTGGCGTCATATCACTGAGCTCCCAGGCCAGAAGATCGTAACGACACATTCGCCGTACTTCCTACAGCACGTTCCGTTCCGCGATATCCGCGTCGTCCGTGTCGAGGCCAACGGCACAACTGTAAGCTCTCTCCCCCGTCAATTCCGCGCGCCCGTCCCGCATGTTCCCCAGATTGACGCCATCATCGCAGCCTCCGCCGGCCTCATCACTTATGACCGCGGTCTCAACGAACTCGTGCTGTCCGGCGCTCTGCCCCAAAACCAGTATCGCGATCTCCTCATCGCCTACGGCGGACGCCCTGACACACAGACCATCCACGCCGCGCTGCGTAAGGCATCCGATGCATCGCAGGAGTTCGTCTCGGACGCGGAACTGGAGCAGCTGGAGACATTTGCTCGGCGGATCCGTGGCGAAATATTCTTCGCACGCCGCTGGCTTCTCGTGGAGGGCCCGTCCGATTACCATCTGGTTCATGGCATCGCCAAGGGCCTTGGCTACGACCTTGATGAACACGGCGTCGCCGTCATCGATTTCCAGAACAATGGCAGCCCCGAGATTATGCGTGAGTCATTGTCTCAGCTTTCCACTCTGGGAAGGTAGAGGCAGACGGTTTCTGGGACGGCCATCCCAGGAACTGGTGACGGGCGGGCCTCCCCGAGGAATGACCCGACGAGCGGTCGCAAAATATCTTGCCACCCGTCACATCTGTCAGGCCATCCGAACGGTAGAGGGGCCTTCGCGGCCGTGCATAATCAAGGATCACGACAAGCATATGAGCAGCAACTTCCACGAAGGCCATCGCACGAATATCATTGCGTTTGAGGTTTCTAAAGCGAGCCTAACCGTCCACAGCCTGCCCGACGACCGGCAGGTCACCATCCCAAACACCGCGCCCGCGATCAGACGCTTGCTCAAAGCAAAGACGAAAGGCAGCAACCCTTTCGTGATCTGCGAGGCATCCGGTGGATATGAGCGCCATGTTCTGAATTGCGCAGTCGAGGTGGGGCTTTCAGCCCATCGGGCGCATGGCACGCGGACACGGAATTTCGCGAAATTCTTGGGCCTCTCTGCCAAGACAGACGCGGTGGATGCGCGAATGCTCGCGCTATTCGCCGCCAAGTCGGTCGATCTGCGGCTATGGCAGCCACCCGCCCCAGAGACGGTCGAGCTGCGTGGCTTGCGGCGGCGGCGCGATGATCTGGCACAGATGATCCGCATCGAGCAAAACAGGTTGGAGCATCCGCAAATCAAGCATGTGGAACGCTCTCTGAAGCGTCATGTTCGCGCCATGAGCAACGAGATCAAGGAGCTCGATACTCAGATCGCCGCATTGGTCGCCGCAACGCCGGAGTTTCGGCAGAAGTCGGGCCTGCTGACGTCTGTGATCGGCGTGGGGCTAAAGACGGCAGCGGCCTGTCTGGCTTATCTTCCAGAGCTGGGGTCGCTGACCAAAGGAGAGGCTGCTTCGATTGTCGGTCTTGCGCCCCATGCTCAGGATTCAGGGACGCTGAAAGGACGCCGCCGCATTTCAGGAGGCAGGCGTGAGGTCAGGTCGAGCCTCTATATGGCGGCATTGACTGCCCTCCGCCTCGATCCGGCGATGCAAGCTTTCGCGCACCGCCTGAAAGAGCGTGGCAAGCCCGCGAAAGTGGTCATCACCGCAATCATGCGGAAGCTCGCCGTCATCCTGAACGCGGTGCTCAAGACTGGGGAGCCTGCGCGTCGAACTCATTCGGCATAGCGATTGCGGACCTTCGCTCGCCTGCGCACGAACAACCGCTGTGCGGACCGAAGCTGCCGTTCGCAGATGCAGCGAGAGCATGTACTTCGCTGGCGCGGGATTCACCAAAAGGGCGTATTTCGTTGAAAAACTCGCACTTGATCGGATGACGGTCGGCTGATTCAATTCCCGCAAGGGATGGGAGGATTGGTGATGATGGGACCGCGGCAGGAGGCGCAACCGGCGCTGTTCTACGAGTTCTCGCTCGAGGATCATGTCCCGCATAACCACCTGCTGCGCTCCATTGATCGGTTCGTCGACCTGTCCGGGATCCGCGCCTACCTTGCCGATTTCTACAGCCACACGGGGCGCCCCTCGGTCGATCCCGAGTTGCTGATCCGGATGCTTCTGGTGGGATATTGCCTCGGTATCCGGTCTGAGCGGCGACTTTGCGAGGAGGTGCATCTGAACCTGGCTTATCGATGGTTTTGCCGCCTGGAGCTCAGCGACCGCGTCCCTGACCATTCCACGTTCTCGAAGAACCGGCATGGACGGTTCCGTGACAGCGAATTGCTGCGCCACCTATTTGAGACGACCGTCGCGCGGTGCATCGAAGAGGGCTTGGTCAGCGGTCAAAGGATGGCCGTCGATGCGAGCCTCATCGAGGCGGACGCTAACAAACAGAATTCGACGCCGAAGGAGGCGTGGGACGCGAAGCAGATCGATCCGGCCGACGCGCCCCGGGCGGTTCGCGAGTATCTCGCCACCCTGGATAAGGCAGCGTTTGGTGCCGCCAGCGATGTGCAGCCCAAGTTCACTTCACATTCCGACCCGGCCAGCCAATGGACGGCAGCCCGTAAGGGTCCGGCATTTTTCAGCTATTCTGACAACTACCTGATCGATACGGACCATGGTGTCATCGTGGACGTTGAGGCGACGCGGTCCATCCGACAGGCAGAAGTCGGCTCGACGAAGACCATGCTCAAGCGCGTGAAGGCCAGGTTCGATCTTCATCCCGAGCGCCTGATCGCAGACACCGCCTATGGCACTGCGCCAATGTTGGGCTGGCTGGTCGATCAGGAGATCGCGCCGCATATTCCCGTATTCGACAAGTCCGGGCGCAGTGACGGGACCTGGACCCGCGCCGACTTCGAATGGGATGCTGGGAACGACCAGTACATCTGCCCCGAAGGGCATGAACTCAAGCAATTCCGCCGGAACTATTCCGATCCGAACCGCGGGCCGACAGGCAAGGGAACAGCGCGTTATCGGGCGCTGAAAGAGGTCTGCCAAGCCTGTCCATCCAAGGCAAAGTGTTGCCCGAACGCGGATGCCCGCAAGATCACCCGCGAGGAACATGAAGATGCCCGCCAGGTCGCGCGGGATATCGCGAAGACCGAGCAATACGTCATCTCGATGAAGCTGAGGAAGAAGGTCGAGATGCTCTTCGCCCACCTCAAACGGATCCTTGGCCTGAACCGGCTCCGATTACGAGGGCCATGCGGTGCGAATGACGAATTCCTCCTCGCCGCAACCGCCCAAAACCTCCGGAAGATGGCCAAGATCTTTCCTGCACCGCAGCAACCGCGAAAAGCCTGACAGGAAAGGCACTCGCGCTCCAATCTGGGCGCAGCATTCTGCGCCAGCGAACGGGAGTTTTTCCACAGAATCGGCGGGGAGCCGACCTTCGCCGCGGGTGCGAGCACCGCGCGTTTTCACGATCTGAGCGGACATTCAGCCTGACTTGCTCCGCCGGGTCTGGGTTGATTGATACTAAGGCCGGGAGCCAACTGTTCGCTGCGGGTGAGAATGCCCCTGAACGAGGAGCCGCTTGAGGTGCAGACCGAGGCGTGGCTAATGAAGCGTATCGCAGTCTGCCCCCGCGGCCATGCGGCGGAGGCGGCGGTCTTCGATCCCATCATCGCGGCAAGCGGCGAGCCGGCCTGCAGGGACCTCGCCCAAGCCACCCGCATCGCGCTTCCCATGGAAACCAATCTCGGCCTCGGTGCCGACCATCCGCTGGTCCACCGCAACATCGATCTCGCGGGGCATCCGCCGCTGCGGGACGGCGATCTCCTCGACCTTGTCGATGCGCGGCTCCAGGCGGCCACGCAGATGGCGCAATGCTTCGTTGAGGCTCCTCGTAACCGACTTCTGAAGCTTGCAGACGCTCTCGAGACGGCAGGCACGCTCGACGCGGGCGACATCGCCGAGATCTTCAATGGAGGGAAGGGCGGGATACCGTGCAACCCGCAGCCATCGCGATAATGGCCGCAAGCATCGTCCGGCATTCGCGACGTCCGGATCGGTCAGGCTCCCGCTGCGCGTCTTGGCGGCTGCCGCCAGCGTCGCATCAGTCTCCAACCCCGAGATCACAGCCAGCCATCACCGCTTAAGAGAGGTTTGTCCCATGAGCATCAGCATCGCCGCCGACGGCAGCCCGGGCCGCTTGGACGAGGAGCTCAAGCGCCCGCACCATCTCGTCGCCAACCTCAAGCGCATCTGATTGGCCCGTCACCCAAATCCGACCATTTCACATATAACTTGATATTTGAATATCGAACACTATCTATTGTCTTCAAGGTCGTCACGTTTGACACGGCCAGATACAGATAGCGGAGCCTCACATGACCCATGGCGCACACTCCGGCCTTTACGGCCCTTCCACCGCTCCGGATGGTTTCGAGCACGAACCTGACGCTACAGCCGGCTACTGGAGCCATCGGGCCAAAAACACCTTGCCGCCCCCCGACTTCATTGGCCCCTATGCCCGGCACCGCCCGCTCCCCACGCCGGGCGTGGAAGACCGGAGAGCCTGGATAATCGGTGGCGGAATTGGCGGGCTCGCCGCAGCATTTTACCTAATCCGGGACGGCCATATGCCGCCCGCCCATATCACCGTTCTTGAAGAGATGGATATCGAAGGCGGCTCAATGGACGGCGCCGGCAACCCCGAAGACGGCTACCTTATCCGGGGCGGCAGGGAGATGAACTGGAACTATGACACGCTGTGGGACATGTTCCAGGATGTCCCAGCCGTAGAGCTCCCTGAAGGCTATTCGGTATTGGATGAATACCGCCTGCTGAATGACAACGACCCCAATTATTCCAAGGCGCGTCTGATGCGCAATCAGGGTGAAATCGTTGATTTCACTGATATGGGGCTGACCCACTCCCAGCAATGGGAAATGATCCGTCTGATGCTTAAGAGAAAAGAAGACCTCGATGATATAACCATTGAGGAATACTTCTCCGAAGGTTTTCTGAGCAGCAATTTCTGGGCGCTGTTCCGCTCCATGTTCGCGTTCAAGAACTGTCACAGCCTTCTGGAAACCAAGCTGTACATGCACCGCTTCCTAGATTCCGTTGACGGTTTCGGGGATTTGTCAGCCCTCGTTTTTCCCAAGTACAATCAATATGATACCTTCATCAAACCGCTGGCGGGCATGCTGCGCGAAAAAGGCGTGCGCTTTCAGTTCGGCACGCGCGTGCAGGATCTGGAGCTGAGCGAGACCGGCGCCCAAAAGACCGTGACAGGCATTGTCTGCACTGTCGCAGGTCAGCCGCAACGACTGGAGGTTGGGGACACCGATCTTGTCTTTGCGCTGACAGGCTCGATGACGGAGAACACGGCCTATGGCGATCTGGATACTGTGCCCCAACTGACGGTCGGACGCCACGAGCCCGGCCAGGACAGCGGCTGGACGCTCTGGCGGAACCTGGCGGAAAAATCTGATGTGTTCGGCCATCCCGAAAAATTCTATGGCGACACCGACCAGTCGATCTGGGAGTCCGCCACCCTGACCTGCAAACCCTCGCCGCTTGTCGACAAGCTCAAGACGCTTTCGGTCAATGACCCGTATTCGGGACGCACAGTGACAGGCGGTATCATTACCTTCACGGACTCAAACTGGCTGCTGAACGTGACGTGCAACCGTCAGCCCCATTTTCCCGATCAACCTGAAGACACGCTTGTCTTGTGGGTCTATGGCCTCTTGATGGACCAGCCGGGCAATCATGTCGGCAAGGCCTTGCCGGAGTGCACAGGACGCGAGATTCTCAGCGAACTCTGCTATCATCTGGGGATTGAAGACCAGATCGATGATGTGGTCGCCAACACCAAGGTGCGTACCGCGCTGATGCCCTATATCACGGCGCAATTCATGAAACGCGCCGCCGGCGACCGGCCCCGGGTCGTGCCGGAAGGATGCACGAATCTGGGCCTGATCGGGCAATTCGTCGAAACCCGCAACGACATAATATTCACAATGGAGGCCTCTATCCGCACCGCCCGGATCGGCGTCTACAAATTGCTGAACATTCCCAAGCAGGCGCCCGACATCAGCCCAACCCAGTATGACATCCGCAATCTACTCAGGGGCGCGCGCGCCCTGAATAGCGGCAAGCCGTTCCTGGGCGAGAGGTTGCTGCACCGGTTGCTGGATCGGACGTATTATGCGCATATCCTGCCTCCCTTGCCTGAACCCGAGACCCAGCGTGATGAAGCCTTCGAGGCCGAAGTCGATACTCTGGCCGCCAAAGGCGGTGCCGCGCTGAAGGCCCTGGGGAGCTGGATCAGCAACGTCCGCAAAGGCTTCTCGAGCGAATGACCGCTGATCCCAGAGCCACAGCCAGAAGACTCTCGCCATGACAGATGCCCCCCGTCGACTGTCGCGAAAGGAACAGCAACAGCGCACACGCGAGTGCCTTCTGGATGCGGCTGAAATGCTGTTCGCCGAAGGCGGGGTCAATGCGACCTCGCTTCGAAACGTATGCGAGCGGGCCGGGTTCTCCCAGGGGGCTTTCTATTCCAACTTCGCGAGCAAACAGGACCTTTTGCTTTCGGTTCTCGAGCGTCATATCGAACGCGAAGCGGCCCTGCTGCAGTCTCTGGTGAAATCGGTGTCAAGCGATACGCTTGATCACGCTCTGGAAGGGTTTTCAGAGCACCTCACGGCCATCGCGGAGCAAACACAATGGTCCCTGTTGGCGATCGAACTGCAATTGCAGGCGCAGCGTGACGCCGATTTCGCCGCTCAGTGCGCTCACGCGCGCAACGCTAGCTATGACGCCCTAGCCTCGGTTCTGGAAACGCTGAAAACGCGCTTCGAGCTGAGCTATCAGCTTCCAACACGCCAGCTTGCGATCAGCCTTTACGCCCTGTGGTCCGGACTCGTGCTGTCTCGGGCCGGGGGTGAGACCATATCTCGCGCCGACTTACTTCTGACCCATTTCAGAGGATTGGTGGCCTCACCCAAATCTTTGAAGGGTTGAGACAGTATTGGTGCCGAGAGCTAGCCTTCCGCCTCCGCCGGGGTTCGCAAGCGCAGCGAATGGCGGCTTCGACGGGCAGCGCTGCAGCATCCTGAGCCGAGACTGAAGGTCGGCTCCGGGCTGTGAGAGACTTGGGCGATCGGTCAGTTCCGACCGCAACATTGCTTGTATTTGCGGCCCGACCCACAGGAGCATGGGTCGTTCCGCCCGGGCCGGGGACCGGCGTTGAACGGCATCTCGGAACGATTTGCGGGCTCCATGCGGGAAAGCTCGGGACGAGACTGATAGAGTATCGTCGCAACGCAGTTCGGGATCAGATTGGGTGCTTCAAGGTCGATTTCGTCGATCTCCTCATCCGTGAACTTGCTGTGGCCAGTGTATATTTCCTGAAGCGCCATCAAGAAGATCATCGTCGTCCGCGTCTCTTCGTCGGCCTGAGCGAGCAGTCGATCCCAAGCATCCGGTCTTAGCCCCATAGCGCGAGTGAAGCCATCGATCCAAGGCTCCCACATCACCTCATCACTGTTGGGGTCAACCTCGTAGATGGGTTCGATCCAAGGTGAGCGGGTCATCGCCTCCGCAACCGAGTTGTAGTGAGCCATGACCGCACCGACCGTGGCTTCGGCGGTTTTCTGATCGGGAAAATTTGCCTCACCTGTCTCTCCCCAGACATGGGACATCCATTCCGAGGGCGGGATCATATCCGGGCAGGCAAGAACACCGACTACATAGCCATCAAGTTCACTGAGCGTCATGGGCATGTTCTCGATGGGCAGCGCATGCAACAGCGCGCTGAGACGCTCGAGTTCCTGATCGGACTGGTCCATAAATACCTCCCGGTGTTGCTCGGAATTTTTTACTCTGCGCGACGCCAACCCGCAATCCGCGCGAAGCCTGCTTCAAGCTCGGACAGGAAGATTGCTGCAGGCACCCCGAATGTCCGCAGTGGTGAAGCCGCGACGTAGCATCAGATCGTCGCGCCAACGTCTGCAAAGGGCCGGGCGTGCCATGTCGCTCTGCCAGGATGGTCACACGGCCTGCCGCACCGCCGCATGACCGCATCGAGCCCAAACCAGCCGCCCCGGCTCAGAGTTTTTAGCATTCGCAGCATTCTTATCCGTGGCGACATAGAACAGATTGGGTCGAGCATCCGGTAACCTCGCCACAATGCTCCTGTCTTGCGAACCGGCCCTCCGCTATAGGAATTCTGCGCTGCGCCGCTCCCGCATCAAGTCCACATGGATCAAGAATGCCATCGAGAACGGGACGATGGCCGTTGCGGCGAGAAGGACCATCGTCGTTTCGGCGCCGACCTTGTCAATGAGCAATGCCCCAAGCGTCGGGGCGGCAGCGCCAGCCAACAGCATCGGGCGAGCCAAGCGTCCCATTAGAGCGCCATAGTGCTCCGGACCGTAGAGCGCGAGCGGAAGAGCACCGCGCGCGATGGACCAAAGGCCATTTCCGGCCCCGTATGCGACGAGAGCGGCGGCAGCTGGAAATCCCATCTGCAGCCCCAGGAAGCCGACGAAAACGAGCATGGTCGCTGCAAGCATGGTCCATATCGGGTGATGTCGGCCCCCTCCCATCATTTCGACGACGCGGGCACCGACTTGGGATGGCCCGATCAAAGTACCGACCGCGATCGCTGCAGCCGTGGTGTAGCCCCCGGCGGTCAGGATCGTCACCATGTGAATGGACCAGATGGTCGCAAGAAGAGTCAGCGTGACGCCTGCGACGACGATACAGAGGAACCTGATATCGGCGCGGCGAACGCCAACTTCCGATCGGCGCACTGGTTCATGCATCGTTGCTGAGTGCGTGGCGGAAGCATGCGGCAAGGCCCACCAGCAAAGGGGCAGCGTTCCGAAGATGTGGATGCCAGCATAGAGCAGACAGGTTGTGCGCCAGCCGATGCTTTCGACCAGCCAAGCCGAAAGCGGCCAGCACACGGTACTGGCAAAGCCGCCCCAGAGGGTCAGTTGCGTGATCGCGGATCGCGCATCACGTCCATAGGCGGCCCCCAGGACGGAGAAGGCGGCGTCGTAGAGCCCGTCAGCCATCCCGCAACCGAGGACGCTCCAAGCGAGCAGGTAGACCCATGGGGCGTGCGCCATGCTGAGAAGGAACAGACCAATGGCCATGAAGGCCATCCCGAGGCAGAGGGTCTTTCTGCCACCGCTCCGGCCGATCCAGCGGCCGATTTTCGGTGCCGTCAGACCTGACATGAGCAAGGCAACCGATACACCGGCGGAAATCAGGGCATGACCCCATTCGGTATCTTCTGCGATTGCACCGGCCAGCGGTGCCAGCAGGTAATAGCTGCTACCCCAAGCGAAGATCTGGACGATCCCGAGCGAAGACACGACTTTTGTGCGCGGCGGGATCATTGGCCGGGTGCGTCCTCATCTGCACAGCACTCGTCCACCAGGAAGCCCACCAACGCCTTCATCGCAGGATATTCGGCGTGGCAGTGCAGCGTGTTGCCGCTGCGCTCCTGTCGGATCAGACCGACATCGAGCAGCTTTTTTAGGTGATGCGACAGGGTCGATGCCGGAAGCCCAAGAGCGTCTTGCACCCGACCGACCGGAGCGCCGCTTTCACCGGCGCGCACCAGAGTCCGGTAGATGCGCAGACGTGTCGCGTTGCCGAGGGCGTCAAGTTGATGGGAAGCTGTTTCGATGTTCATGGAAGTAGATGCGCGCCAAATCTCGCGGGCGTCAACATCTATTTCCAGCGACGTCGAATTAGATCGTCTTCAGGTTCACCCGTGCCGACAGTTCGGCATGGCTTTCCTTCCGTTCGGAATAGCGGTCGACCAGATGATCGCGGATGTCGCGCGTCAGCAGGGTGAACTTCACCAACTCCTCCATCACGTCGACGATCCGGTCGTAATAAGGCGAGGGTTTCATCCGCCCATCTTCCTCGAACTCATTCCACGCCTTGGCGACCGAGGATTGGTTCGGGATGGTCAGCAGGCGCATCCAGCGCCCGAGGATGCGCAGCTGATTGACCGTGTTGAAGCTCTGCGATCCGCCGGAGACCTGCATCACCGCCAGCGTCTTGCCCTGGGTCGGACGCACGGAACCGAGCGAGAGCGGAATCCAGTCGATCTGCGCCTTCATGATGCCGGTCATGGCCCCGTGACGTTCGGGGGATGACCAGACCATGCCTTCGCACCACTGCACCAGATCGCGTAGCTCGGCCACCTTGGGGTGGTCGGCCCCGACGCTGTCAGGCAGCGGCAGATCACGGGGATCGAAGAACCGCACCTCGGCCCCGAGGCGTTCGAGAATGCGCGCGGCCTCTTCGGCTGCAAGCCGCGAGAAGCTGCGCTCGCGCAGCGATCCGTAAAGCATCAGAATGCGCGGAGCATGGGTGCTGCGCGTCGCAGGGAACAGCGTGTCCGGGTCTGGCTGGCGCAGCAAGGTCTCATCAAGGTTCGGCGTTTCAGGCAATGCGTTGTCCCTCTTCGTTCAGGATCATGTCTCCGTCCTCCTTGAACAGCGGTCCGGGCGGCAGCCTGTCCAGAAGGTCGAGAACGGTTTCGGACGGGCGACACAGGCGCACCCCTTTGGGCGTGCAGACAATGGGCCGGTTCACCAGGATCGGGTGTTCGATCATCGCCTTCAGGAGCGTGTCATCAGAGACACCCGGTTCCAGAAGGCCGAGCGCCTCAGCGGGAGATTTCGTTTCTCGCAAGGCGCTACGCGGGGACAGCCCCGCCGCCGCGAACAACGCTAGCAGCTGCGGGCGTGTCCAGCCTTCCTTCAGGTATTCGATGACGACCGGCTCTTCGCCGGTCGCTCGAAGAAAGGCCAGAACATTGCGGGAGGTCCCGCAATCCGGATTGTGGTGGATGACGATGCTCATGCCGCAGGCTCGGGAAAGCGTGCGCGGGTGCGATTGGCAAAAGCCACGAGCGACAGCATCACCGGCACCTCGACCAGCACCCCCACCACCGTGGCCAGCGCCGCGCCGGAGTTCAGGCCAAAGAGCGAGATTGCTACCGCAACCGCCAGTTCGAAGAAGTTCGATGTTCCGATCAAGGCGCAGGGGGCGGCGATCCGGTGCGGCACTTTAAGGGCGAAGGCCGCGCCATAGGCCAGGGCGAAGATGCCGTAGCTCTGGATGATGATCGGCACCGCGATCAGCAAGATCACCGTCGGCTTGGCAAGGATCGTTTCCCCCTGAAGTCCAAAGAGGATGGCGACGGTTGCGATCAGCCCGACCACGGACCAGGGCTTCACACGCGCCGAAAACGCATCAATCGCCGCCTTCGAGCCCAGCTTGCGGCGCGTGATCAGCCCGGCTCCGAGCGGCAGGACGACATAGAGCATCGTGGCCAGCACCAGCGTTTCCCACGGCACCGACAGCTCCGTCACGCCCAGAAGAAGGGCCACGATCGGTGCAAAGGCCACCACCATGACCAGATCGTTTACCGAGACCTGCACCAGCGTGTAGGTGGCGTCGCCCTTGGTCAGCTGCGACCAGACGAAGACCATCGCCGTGCAGGGCGCGGCCCCGAGCAGGATCAGCCCCGCAGTATACTGGGCAGCATCTTCGGGGGAGATCAGCGGCGCGAAGACATGGTCAAAGAACAACACAGCCAGAAACGCCATGGTGAACGGCTTAATCAGCCAGTTGACGGCCAGCGTCACCAAAAGCCCCTTGGGCTGGCGCGCGACACCGGCCACCGCGCCAAAATCCACCCCCACCATCATCGGGTAGACCATGGCCCAGATCAGCACGGCCACGACAAGGTTCACGCTCGCGATCTCGGTCGCGGCAATGGCCTGCACAAGCCAGGGCGCGCCCTGACCGATCAGGACACCGGCAATCATCGCGAGCCCGACCCAGACGGTCAGGTAGCGTTCGAAAATACTCATGCAGTCACCTCGTTCGTCTGATCGGTCAGCCGCCCCGAGGTCAGGGCTGCCAGGACGACCATGACCGCCGCCGTGCCCATGACGAGGGTCAACCCGCCGATCTGGTAGGTGAGGCCGGACAGGAGCGTGCCGATCAGACGACCGCCCGCATTGGCCATGTAGTAAAAGCCTACATCCATCGTGACCCGTTCAGATTTCGAGAAGGCGAGGATCAGGTAGGAGTGGAGCGAGGAATTCACGGCAAACAGCGCGCCGAAAGCCAGCAGACCCAGGACCAGCGTCACCGTCAGCCAGGTCTGCGGCGCAGGCGAAAACGCAACGGCCACCGTCAACGCGGCTGGCACGACGAAGAGCGCAAGAGCCCAGCTCCGAGCCGCACGGATCAGCTCGCCCTCCGGGCGGCTCGCCGCGCGCAGGATCTTCGGTGCGCTGGCCTGCACCATCCCATAGAGGATGACCCAGACCGCCATGAAGGTGCCGATCATGAAGAAGGCAGCGCGGTTGCCATCCTCGGTGCCGTCCGAGAGCACCGCATAGAAGTAGATCGGGATGCCCACGACGAACCAGACGTCGCGCGCCCCGAACAGGAACACCCGCGCCGCCGACAGCCAGTTGACGTTGGCCGATTTCGAGAAGACCTCGGAAAACTTGGTGCCCTTCCTGCCCTTGGGCAGGCCCGAAGGCATGAACAGCACGACCGCGACGAGGATCACCCCGAGGACGATGGCCATGCCCAGCACGGCCCAGTCGAAGCCAAGCACCGCCAGCAGCGCCGCGCCAAGCAGGAAGCCCAGCCCCTTCACTGCGTTCTTCGAGCCGGTCAGTACCGCGACCCAGCGAAACAGTCCGCCATCGCCCGAAGGAGCCAGCAGTTTCACCGCCGATTTCGAGGACATCTTGGCGAGGTCCTTCGCCACGCCTGAAAGACCCTGGACGCACATGACGAAGGCGACCGAAGCCGCGATGCTCCAGCCCGGATCGAGCTGCGCAAGCGCAAGCAGCGCGACCACCTGCAACCCGAGTCCAGCATAGAGCGTCGAGGTCAGCCCGAACCGCAGAGCGATCCAGCCTGCCGCGAGGTTGGTGATCATCCCTGCGACTTCGTAAAGAATGAACAGGTAGGCCAGCTGCACCGGGCTGAAGCCTAGCGTGTGGAAATGCAGCAGCACCAGCATCCTGAGCGCGCCATCGGTCAGCATGAAGGCCCAATAGGCGGCCGTGACGGCGATATAGGCAGACAGCCCTTCGGGACGGGCCGGGGCGGGATGGCTCACAGTGAGTCCCCGACCATCAGCGCGACGTCGACCAGCCGGTTGGCATAGCCCCATTCGTTGTCGTACCAGGCGTAGATCTTCAGCTGCGTGCCATTGATCACCATCGTCGATGGCGCGTCTATAATCGAGGAGCGCGGATCATTGGTGTAATCGGTCGAGACAAGCGGACGCGTCTCGTAGCCGAGGATGCCTTTCAGCGGGCCATTGGCCGCAGCCTCGAAGGCGGCGTTGACCTCTTCCGCCGTGACAGCACGCTCCAGCTCGAAGACGCAGTCGGTCAGCGAGGCATTGAGCAGCGGCACGCGCACCGCATGGCCGTTCAGACGACCCTTCAATTCCGGATAGATCAAGGTGATCGCGGTGGCCGAGCCGGTCGTCGTCGGGATCAGCGAATTCAGCGCAGACCGCGCCCGACGCAGGTCCTTTGCCGGGCGGTCGACGATGGTCTGGGTGTTGGTCACGTCATGGATCGTGGTGATCGAGCCATGCTTGATGCCGAAAGTCTCGTGAACCACCTTCACCACCGGCGCGAGGCAGTTGGTCGTGCAGGAAGCCGCGGTGACGATCCGGTGCTCGGCAGGATCATATGTCTCGTTGTTGACGCCGTAGACGATGTTGGCCGCATTGCCGTCCTTTACCGGGGCGGAGACCACGACCTTCTTCACGCCCGCCTCGAAATAGGGGGCGATCTTGGCCTCGGTCTTGAAGACGCCGGTGCAGTCGATCACCACATCGACACCGTCCAGCGGCAGATCGGCAATCGCGCGTGCGCCGATGAACGGCAGGCGTGTGCCATTGATCGTGACGCTTTCGGCGTCATGCGAGAACGCGGCATCCCAGCGTCCGTGGACCGTATCGAACTCCAGAAGATGCGCGTGTATCTCCGGATCACCCACAGCGTCGTTGATCCAGGCGATCTTGGCGCCGCTATCGAGGAGAGGCTTGAGGGCGAGCTTGCCCATGCGACCGAGGCCATTCAGTGCGTAGGTGGTCATGCCAGTGTCTCGGGGCTGGCGCGGCCGATGTCGTCCACGGCTTTTTGCAATGCAATGCGGTCCAGGGTCTCGATCGGTAGGGCGACAAAGGCTTCGATCCGGTGCTTGAGCGCCCCGTAAGCCTGTTGGAAGGCCAGCGCTTTTTCAGCATTGGTTCCTTCGACTTTGACCGGGTCCGGCATACCCCAATGGCCACTTACTGGCTGCCCCTCCCAAGCGGGGCATTCCTCGTTTGCCGCCTGATCGCAAACCGTGAAGACGAAGTCGAACTGCGGCGCATCGGGGCGAGCAAACTCGGACACGTCCTTCGAGCGCAGTACGGAAACGTCATGCCCCTTGTCCTGCAAGACCTGCACCGCGAAGGGATTGAGTTGGGTCCCCGGTCGAGTTCCTGCGGAATACGCAATGAACCTGTCGCCAGCGGCACTGCGCAGGAGTGACTCGGCGAAGATGGACCGCGCGGAGTTGCCCACGCAGATGAAGAGGACGTTGTATTTGCGGCCAGACATGGGGGTGGTTCCTGTGCTGAAAGGCATGCAGATATCGGGACGGCCACGGCAGCAATCGCTGAACAGGTATCCGAACAGCCGTTGCACCGTGGTCATGTTGATCGCGTAGAGAAGCGACGTGCCTGCCCGTTGTTGTTCCACCAGCTGGTCCCGCGTCAGTGCGGACAGATAGGTGGACATCGTGCTCGCCTTGACGCCAAGCGTGGAGGCGATCTCCCCGGCCGGAACACGGTCAGGGTATCGGCGCATCAGCAGCCGGAAGATCGCCAACCGCTGCGGATGGCCGAGGGTGGACAGTTGGTCGGGAATCTCTTTTTCCATATTTCATGTATTATTGAATTATTGATTGCCTGCCAAGTGAAGGTTTTGTAACGGCCTGCTTCCGTCGAGGCAGCGCTCTGTTTGTCGCCTCTACTTCAGGCTATGCGCATTGTGCCGTGCCCCTCGATGACCAAAGGTGATAACGGCAGGCGGTATTTCGAGATCGGAACGGTTGTGGCGAAGGAAATTGAACGCAAGTTTCTGCTCAGCACGGATACTTGGCGCGAGCTCGCCACGCATAAGGTTGAGATCCGTGACGGCCTCTTGGCATTCCGTGATGGACGGAAGATCCGGGTGCGCTTCTGCGACGACAAGGCAACTCTCAGCGTCAAAGGGCCCAAGAAGGGTCTGACCCGCGACGAATTCGAATACGAAATTCCTGCCAGAGATGGCCTTGCCCTCTTGGAAGACCATTGCGACGGGACAATTCTGAAGAAGACTCGGTACTTCATCCCCCATGGTGGGTATGTCTGGACAGTCGACGAGTTTCAGGGCGTTCACACAGGCCTCGTGCTGGCCGAGATTGAACTGCCGAGCGAGGATGCTGAATTCGAGAAGCCGACATGGTTGGGGCGCGAAGTGTCGGGAAAGAGCCAGTATAGGCAGTCGTCGCTGTTCAAGAAACACCGGCAGGCGACCAAGTAACCGCATTCACGCGAAAATCGGCGGGAAGCCGCAAGGTCTCTCGGATGCAGCCTAGGGTCAGGATGCATTGATTTCTGTTGCGCTGCGTGATTCACGCCTCCGAAAACGGAGCGGTGACATGAGCGATCTCTTCTGGCTGACCGACGCGCAGATGGCGCGCCTGGCTCCCTTCTTTCCCAAGTCGCACGGGAAGCCCCGGGTTGATGACAGACGGGTGCTGAGCGGGATTATTTTCATCAATCGCAATGGCTTGCGTTGGCGCGATGCGCCCGCCGCGTATGGCCCACATAAGACGCTCTACAGCCGGTAAAAGCGTTGGAGCGAAAAGGGCATCTTCGCGCGGATGATGGCCGGGCTGGCGGCGGAACACGGCGAGAAAACGACCGTGATGATCGACGCAACATACCTCAAGGCCCATCGAACGGCGACCAGCATGGCCGCCAAAAAGGGGGGCGTGGTCGCCTGATCGGTCGAACCAAAGGCGGTATGAACACCAAGCTGCACGCCATCTGCGACAGTCAGGGGCGACCGATCGACCTGTTCGTCACCGCTGGACAGGTCAGCGATTATATCGGCGCTCGGGCCCTGCTGAGTGGCCTGCCAAACGTCAAATGGGTACTCGGAGATCGTGGCTATGACGCTGACTGGTTCAGAGAAGCGTTGCAGGACAAGGGGATACGTGCCTGCATCCCAGGCCGGAAGAAACGCAAGACGGCGATCAAATACGATAAGCGGAGATACAAGCGGCGTAACCGCATCGAGATCATGTTCGGCAGGCTCAAGGACTGGAGGCGCGTCGCGACCCGCTATGACCGATGTCCCAAGGTCTTCCTCTCAGCCATCACCCTCGCGGCTCTCGTCATCTATTGGTTATGAATCCTGACCCTAAATTCATTTTCCATTAACGCTTAGACATCAGCTGCAGTGTCGGACCAACAGGAAACATATCCTCGCCGTAGTGGTGCAGCTTGACGTGATGGCGGCGGCAAAGCCACCTGACGTTCAAGGGTTCATCGTACCGGTCGTGATGAGCATCAACCTTCGCAGTGCCGCATACCTCGCAGACTTGCTTTTCTAGTTCGCCCGAAGAAAGCGCTCGCTGAACCGCAAGATGAGCCAGATACTTCGGCAGGTTGGTGCGGCGCCAGTTCGTCTGGCGGGTCTCGCTTTTCAGCGACGGCGGCCGTGGAGGCTTTGGGTCATCTGTCATCACGCCGCCGCCTGCCGGCCCAAGGTGCGATACACGGTCGGCCGCGAGATCGAGAACACCTCTGCCAGGTCGCTGATGGAATACTCGCCAGTGTCATACATGCGCCGCAGCTCCTTGTGCTGGCGCTCTGATAGCTTCGGCTTCTTGCCGCGCAGCTTGCCCTTGGCGCGAGCCACGGCCATGCCCTCGCGGGTCCGCATGCGGATCAGGTCCGCCTCGAATTCGGCAAAGGTCGCCAAGATGTTGAAGAACAGCTTGCCCATCGGGTCGGTCGGATCATGGATTGAGGTGCCAAGCTGAAGCTTGATGCCGCGTGCGGCCAGCTTGTCGGCAATGTCGCGGGCGTCAGGAACGGACCGTGCCAGGCGATCAAGCTTCGGCACGACCAAGGTGTCACCCTCTCGTAAGGCTGCAAGCGCCTGATCGAGACCAGGGCGGGCACGGTTCGTGCCGGTAAAGCCGTGGTCGGTGTAGATGCGATCGGAGGCAACCCCGAAGCTGGCAAGGATACCCCTCTGCGTAGCGAGATCCTGTTTGTCGGTGGAACAACGGGCGTAGCCGATCAAAATCTGTGTCATGTCCTGATCTGTAACAGTAGCCGCCCCTTCATTGCAAAAAATATCGGACCATTCATCTGAGATTTCGTCCTGCCAGCATTTGCTGGCCTTCAACGGACCTGTTCTGGGGCAAGCTGGCCGTCCTCTCAACGATCCCCATATGATCCTAGCTCGGCAATTGCTCGCGCCGAGCACGAAAGACTTCGGGACTGCAACAAGCAGCAAAATCACGGCCGCGATCACGAACAGCCAGTTGCCCATCAATCCGAACAGGATCGCGCCCGCTATGCCTCCGCCTGTGAAGCATAGGAGGGTCAGGCTATGCAGCTTCAGTTTCGGACGTGCCTGGCGTTTCGTGGCCTCGTCGCCCATAAACGCTGCCAGTCCAATCCCCACATCCGTTGCCATGCCCGAGACATGGGTTGTGCGCACGCGTGCCCTGGAGATCATAGTGGTCGCCGCATTCTGGAGACCCATGACGAAGCTTAGGGCAATCACCAGAAGTTTCTGTTGGGTGCTGTCTCGGATCAGAACGACGCCCAAACACAAGAGGATCACCGCCTCTGCAGCGATAGCAAGAGCATAGACCGGACGGAGTTGGTTGCGTTCGCCCGTCTGTATGGCGAGGGCGGTAATCCCGGCCCCGCAGATGAACGCGGCAACCAATCCTGCGAGGAACAGCGCTGTCGTGATTTCACCGCCCGCAATCTGATCCGCAAATGCCGAAACATTGCCTGTCATGTTTGCGGTGAACGATCTGGCTAGGAGAAATCCGACGGCATTCAGCGCTCCGGCGACGGTCGAGAGCAGACCGGCCAAAAACAGATCGGAACTATGCGGGAATTTGGGTGACGCGGCCTAATCAAGCGGCGCGATTTTCGGCGACCTTCGCGGCGACACCGTCGGTGAATGTGACGCCTTCGATGACCAAAGGCAACTGGTTCGCGCCCTTCAGGCGGCGCCACGTCTTGGCAGCAGCCTGAACGAGCTTGAACACCATGAGCTTCGCCGTCTTCTGCGAGAGCGCGCCCTTGGTTCGCACGGTCCGGTGCCGAACGGTGGCGAAGACGCTCTCAATCGGGTTTCCCGTGCGCAGGTGATCCCAGTGATCGGCCGGGAAGTCGTAGAAGGCGAGCAACGCCTCGCGGTCCTTGGTCAGGCAGGTCACTGCCTTCTCGTACTTGGCGCCGTATTTCTCGGCGAAGGTATTCATCGCGGTTTGCGCCGCGGCGCGGGTTTCGGCCTGCCAGATCTCGCGCAGCTCGGCCTTCACCGCCGGCTGCATGGATTTCGGGAACTTGTTGAGCACGTTGGCGGTCTTGTGAACCCAGCATCTTTGATGGCGCGTGCCCGGAAAGACCTCGTCAAGCGCCTTCCAGAACCCCATGGCCCCATCGCCCACGGCGATCTCGGGCGGAACCCCGAGGCCGCGCGCCTTGATGTCGACCAGTAGCTCACGCCAGCTCTGCGCGCTCTCGCGCACTCCGACCTGGAAGCCGACGATCTCCTTCTTCCCTTCGGGCGTGGCCCCAAGAATGACCAGCATGCATTCGGCCTGCGGCTCCATCCGAGCCTGCAGGTAGACACCGTCCGCCCAGATGTAGACATACCGCCGGGCCGAGAGATCGCGGCGCTGCCAACGGTCGTATTCCTGCTGCCACTCTCCAGTCAGGCGCGAGATCACACTCGGCGACAGGTTGGGCGCGTCTTTCCCCAAGATCGCGGCCAGCGCCTCCTGGAAATCTCCCATCGAGATACCACGCAGGTAGAGGACCGGCAGGAGGGCATCGAGGCTTCTCGAGCGTCGCGCCCATTTCGGCAGGATCGCAGAGGTGAAGCGGATCTTCTTCTCGGCCGGCACATCGGGGGCGCGGTCGCGCACCTTCGGCCGCTGGACGTCGAGCGCTCCGATCCCGGTCTGGATGCTACGCTTCGGCCCGTAACCATGTCGAACAACCCGCTGGCGGCCGTCCGGCAGGATCTCTTCGGCGTGCTGCGCGACAAAGGCGTCGGCCTCGGCCCTCAGCGCGGCAGCCAGCATCCGGCGTGCCCCGTCGCGAGCGATCTCGGTCAGCGGGTCCTCAACAGATTCCGGCTGACGAAGGGGGATGATGTCTGTAGTCTTCTCCATGGCGTATCGTTCCTTTTGGAAGTTCTGGCAGGCTTCGACACCCGCCACGATACGCCGCCTTCTCAAACCCCGTCACCCATTTCCCCGCATAGCTCAACAGATCGATACTCGGTTCGCTCATCCCCGACTCGGATCAGCATTGCGGCGCCTTTGTCATGCAAGCACATCGAGACGATATGCAGCCTTGCGAGAAGTCTGCAACCCGGCCTCGACGTCCCCTCCCAGAAGCCCCCGCCAAGCCATTGAACAATCACTTCTAAGTACTGGATGCCGGCCACACTATGGTCGGCAGGGCAGCATTTCGTCGCAATACTGTCACTGAGGAGGGCTAAGACTATCCCGAACTCTTGACGGTCCGGCAGGAGAATGGATCCGTGACAGACAAAAAGCGACCAACAAGCCTGGAGGCTACACTCGTTTCCCTGGCAGGGGCAGGCGTTTCGAACAAGGACATGCTGGAGCAGATCCGAAAGCTCTACCCCGACGCCTCCAAGAAAGACATCATCCACGCGGCCTTCAAAACGCTCATCGCCCTGTCCGCGCAGAACCCGGATGCCAGCTTGAGGCTGCAGGATTTCGCCTTGACCGAACGCGGTCCGGATATCGGTTATGGCGGGGGTGTCCCGCCAAGACGCGGCGCGTAGGGCATTGTTAAAGTGATCACCGTCTGTCGTTCTGCTCGAAACCACGCCATTGTGAGGAAAGGACAAACCAGGTCGCTCACGTAGGCAAGGGGACAACCATGCCGGGTGACTTGACCATTCGTCATTTATCTGGCCGGTAAATCCCAAGGCAACTGGCGTCATCTGGAGGTCCGTGAGTGTTTTCCATGTCGGGACAAAAGGTGCTCGTCGTTGGTATCGCAAACCAGAACTCCATTGCCTGGGGCTGTGCTCAGGCCTTCCGTGCACAGGGCGCAGATCTGGCCATAACTTGGCTGAACGAAAAGGCCGAGCGGTTCGTCCGCCCCTTGGCCGAGGAATTGGGGGCAGAGATCACCATGCCGCTGGACGTAACCCAGCCCGGCCAAACCGAGGCGGTGTTCCAGGAAATCACGGATCGCTGGGGCCGGCTCGACACGCTGCTGCACTCGATCGCCTTCGCGCCTCGGGAGGACCTGCATGGCCGGGTGGTCGACTGCTCGGCTGCAGGGTTCGGTCTGGCGATGGATGTCTCGGTCCATTCGTTCCTGCGCATGATCCGACTGGCCGAGCCGCTGATGCGGAATGGCGGCTGCTGCCTGTCGGTGTCTTTCTTGGGAGCCAGTCGGGTGGTGCGCCATTACAACATGATGGGTCCGGTAAAGGCCGCGCTTGAAAGCGCGACACGCTATGCCGCGGCCGAACTGGGATCGCAGGGCATCCGCGTTCATGCCCTTTCGCCCGGTCCGCTCGCGACACGGGCGGCATCGGGGATCGACCATTTCGATGACCTACTGGATCAGGCCGCCGCGCGCGCGCCAACTCGCCAGTTGGCCACGATCGAGGATGTGGGAGCGATGGCTGCCTTCCTGGCATCGAACGAGGCGCGCACTCTGACCGGGGGTGTCCACGACATCGACGGCGGCTTCTCGATTACGGCCTGAAGGATAGACATCATGGCAAGCGTGTTCGACCTCTTTAATCCAAGGCTTCAGCCTGGCACGCCGCGCATCCAGAGCGACACGCTTGATCTGCTGCAAACGAGGATCGGTGCCGCTCGCGCCGAAATCGAGGCCAGTTCGCAGACCGCCAGGATCTTGTCCACGGCGGTGCAGCGCCACAGCCGGCGCATCCTGGAAGACCATGCCGAGCGGACCCGCAGGCTGCTTGAGGCAGGATCGGCCTTGACTGAGTCCATGAGCCAGTTTCACTCGGAAGGCCGTCTGGGCGCCTCCCTCGCAGACTATCAGCGCGATGTGGCCGAACGCGCGGTGCTGACCGCCGACACGCTGCGCAAGCGCGGCGACATCTTCCTGGCACACGAGGCGGCCGATTGCCCGCCTGTGCTGATCTATGACTACGAGGTGGTCATGGACGGCAAGGGTCTGCCCTATCCCTGCAATTACATGCTGCTGAAGATCACGCCGCCCGAAGGTGTCGTAATTGACGACACCCGCCGTCCCTATATCATCATCGACCCGCGTGCCGGGCACGGGCCGGGGATCGGCGGCTTCAAGAGCGACAGCCAGGTCGGCGTAGCTCTGGCCGCCGGCCATCCCGTCTATTTCGTGGCCTTCCGCTCGCGTCCCGAGCCCGGGCAGTCTCTGGCCGATGTCTCCCGCGCCGAGGCTGCCTTTGTACGCGAAGTGATGCGCCGCCATCCGAAGTCCAGCAATCCCATTATCACCGGCAATTGCCAGGGTGGCTGGGCGACGCTGCTGCTGGCCGCCACCAACAACGATCTGACCGGTCCGATCGTGGTCAACGGCGCGCCTGTGGTTCCCTGGGCAGGGAAGGTGGGCGAAAACCCGATGCGCTACAACGCAGGCATCTTGGGCGGGACATGGATCGCGATGTTCGTATCCGACCTGGGCGGCGGCATCTTCGACGGCGCGCATCTGGTCCAGAACTTCGAGGCCTTGAACCCCGGCCGCACGCTGTTTCGCAAGTATACCGACCTGTTCCGCGACATCGACAAGGGCGATAAGAGCTTTCTTGAATTCGAAACGTGGTGGGGCGGCTTCTTCATGCTGACCGAGGCCGAAATCCGCTGGATCGTCGAGCAGCTTTTCGTCGGCAACCGCCTTGCCAAGAACGAGGCACGGATTGAACCGGGCCGACCCGTCGACCTCAAGGCGATCCATGCGCCAATCATCGTCTTCGCCAGTCATGGCGACAACATCACGCCGCCCCAGCAGGCCCTGAACTGGATCGCCGAAACCTATAGCGATGTGCAGGAAATCCGCATCTGTGGACAGTGCATCATCTATATGGTCCATGAAGAGGTGGGCCATCTGGGGATCTTTGTGTCCTCGAAGATCGCGAAGAAGGAACATGCCGAGGTCGCCTCGACGCTGAAGACCATCGAGGCGCTGGCACCGGGACTTTACGAGATGCGCATCGAGGATGTCGAGGAACGCGACGGCAAAAAGCACTTCACGGTTGGTTTCGCCGAACGCACGCTGAACGACATTCGCGCCCTGGACGATGGTCTCGCGGACGAACGTCCCTTCGCCGCCGTTGCCCGCGCCTCGGAGGTGCAGACGCAGATCTATGACACGATGATGCGGCCGCTGATCAAGGCCATGGTCACTCCAACCACGGCCGAACTGTCGCGGGCGCTGCATCCAAAGCGGCTGGAACGCGCCCTGGCCTCGTCGAAGAACCCGATGATGGGCCATGTTGCCCAGTTGGCCGAGAAGGTCCGCGAAAACCGCCGCAAGGCCGCGCCGGACAACCCCTGGCTGGCCGCCGAAGCGCTGTGGGTGGAGGCGATCGAGCAGATGATCGACGTCATGCGCGACAGCCGTGACATGATCTATGAACTCAGCTTCTACACACTGTGGTCAAATCCCTGGATGCGCAGCTTCGGCGGCACGCATGAGGCGCATCGTACCCTGAAACGGACTGGCGAGCTACGCGGTCTGCCCGAGGTTGCCCTGGCGCTGCAGAATATCGAGCGCGGCGGCTTTGCCGAGGCGGTCATCCGCATGCTGGTGTTGCTGGCCGAGAAACGCAAGGGCGTGCGCCGCGACCGGCTGGAACGGTCCTCGACGGTGCTGACGCGGGACGAGCCGTTCCGGTCGCTGGGGGCTGACCGGCGCGCGCGGATCATCCACGAACAGACGCTGCTCGCGACTTACGAGCCCGAGCGCGCGATCGAGACCCTGCCCATGCTGCTGCCCGACATGGCGGATCGGGAGCTAGCGCTGAAGGTGGTGCGCTTCATCCCCGGCCCAACCGAGGAGATGTCGCTCGAAACCCAACGGATGCTGCAGCGCTTCCACGATGTTCTGGGAATGCCGCGCTTTGTGGGGACTGTGACCGAGGATCCGTTGGACGACACGGTCAAGGGGCCACCGGATGTGGCCGGCATCGACGCCCAAACGCCTGCCGCAACTGTCGCGGGCCTCGGCCGCGGCCCCGCGTCCGCGCGCCGGACCCTGCGCGCCACGGCGGAAACACCCCCTGCGGTCGGCGCTCCGCCCAAGGCGCCGGACACGACCGCCGCCGAGACCGCCCATGGCAAGCAGGCGCCTGCTGGAACCGGCGGCAACATCCTGCCAGCCAGCGGCCGGGACGAGGGCTGAAATGCACCTCGTCAATCGCATCTATGCCGAGCTTGAGCCCGGCCAAACGGCGGAACTGCGCCGTTTGATCACCCCGGACGATCTGTATGTGTTCGCGGCGGCATCGGGGAACTACAACCCGATGCACCTGCCCTCAGGCGACATGGACGGGGATGGCGAACCCGAAAACGTGGCGCCGGGCATGTTCGTGGCCTCGCTGATCTCGGCGGTCCTGGGCAATCTGCTGCCGGGACCCGGCACGCTTTACCAGCGCCAAACGCTGAATTTTCACGCGCGTGCGCATGCCGGCGACGAATTGCTGTGCCGGGTCACGGTGGCCGACAAATCCGAGAGCGGCGTGGTCACCCTGGAAACCGAGGTGACGCGGCCTGCGGACGGCGCGCGCATCATCCACGGCCAAGCCGAGGTTATCGCCCCGTCGCAGAAATTCAACCGTGGCGATATCGAGGTGCCAGGCCTGATCGTCCAACGCCACCGCCATTTCGAGGTGCTCATCGAGCGCGCCCGAACCTTGGCGCCGCTGCCCGTGGCGGTGGTCTGCCCGGATGACGCCAATTCGCTGGGCGGCGCACTGCTGGCCGCGCGCGAAAACATCATCCTGCCGATCCTGATCGGTGACGCCGCGCGGATCGCGGCGGTGGCTTGCGAAGGCGGGCTGGATCTGACGGGAGCCGAGGTCATCGACATCGCCGGTGATCAGGCGGCGGCCGCAACCGCCTGCCGGCTGGTCCATGAAGGCCGTGCCGGCGCGGTCATGAAGGGGCACCTGCATACCGACGACCTGCTGAAGCCGATGCTGGACAAGGTCGACGGGCTACGCGTCGGGCGGCGCTTCACTCATGTCTTCGTCATGGACGTGCCCGGCCGCCCCGAACCGGTGATGGTCACCGATGCGGCGATCAACATCGCCCCCGATCTGGCGACCAAGGTGGACATCACCCAGAACGCCATCGACCTGGCGCTGTCGCTGGGAATGGAGCCGCGCGCGGGCATTCTATCGGCGGTGGAAACCGTCACTCCGGCGATCCAGTCGTCGATCGACGCTGCGCTGCTTTCCAAGATGGCCGAACGGGGCCAGATCCATGGCGGGCTTGTCGACGGGCCGCTGGCCATGGACAATGCCGTGGATCTTGGTGCGGCGCGCACCAAGGGGTTGAAAGGCGGCGTGGCGGGTCATGCCAACATCCTTGTCGTGCCGGGGATCGACGCGGGCAACATGCTGGCCAAGCAGCTGTCCTTCATCAGCCATGCCGAAGGCGCCGGGCTTGTCCTCGGCGCGCGCGTGCCGGTGATCCTGAACTCCCGCTCGGACAGTCCGATGTCGCGGCTCGCGTCTTGTGCGGTGGCCGCGCTGCACCATGCTTGCAAGAAAGAAAAGGGATGAAAGAACTGCCCCTCGGCAACAGCGGCTTTCTGGCGCTGAATGCCGGCTCGTCATCGCTGAAGGTCGCCTTGTTTCCCGCTCTGGGCGACGATCCGCTGATGACCGGACAGGCCGACCGCATCGGCCCTCAAGGCACGCTGAAGCTGAAGGATGCGGATGGCAATGTGCTGGAACGGGAGCCGGGCGATCTGACCAGCCATGCCGACGCGCTGGCGGTGGTGATTGCAACCGTCAAGCGGATTTTTCCCGACCTGCGTATGGTCGCGGTCGGACACCGCGTCGTTCATGGTGGCCTGGACTATTCCGAGCCGGTCCTGGCGACCGAAGAAGTCATCGCCAAGCTGACCGAACTGGAGCCTTTCGCGCCCCTGCACCAGCCCCACAACATCGCCGGCATCCGTGCCGCGCAGCAGGCTTTTCCCGGTGTGCCACAGGTCGCCTGTTTCGACACCGCCTTTCATCGCGGTCAACCGTTCGTAAACGACACCTTCGCCATCCCCCGCCGTTATTACGAGGCGGGTGTGCGCCGCTACGGCTTTCACGGACTCAGCTACGACTATGTCACGGGCGAACTGGAACGGATCGCGCCGCATCTGATGGCGGGCCGCGTTGTCGTGGCGCATCTGGGCAACGGCGCATCCATGTGCGCGATCCATCGCGGTCGCTCCGTCGCCTCGTCGATGGGCTTTTCGGCGCTTGACGGCTTGCCGATGGGCACCCGCTGCGGCCAGATTGACCCGGGCGTGCTGCTCTACATGCTGGACAGGGAACATCTGGACACGGCCCAGATCCGCCAGATCCTATATAATGAGTCGGGTCTGCTGGGTCTGTCGGGCGGGCTGTCCAACGACATGCGGACACTGGAAGAGGCCGACAATGCCGCCAGCCACCGCGCCATCGACTATTTCGTGTTCCGTGTGCAGCGCGAACTCGGCGCCATGACGGCGGTGATGGGCGGCATCGACGCCTTGATCTTCTGTGGCGGCATCGGTGAGAACAGTCGGGTCGTGCGCCGCCGCATTTGCGAGCGGCTGGGCTGGATGGGGATAGAGATCGACCATGGCCGCAATGCCGAGAATGCGACCATCCTGTCCTCGGACTTTTCGCGCACCACGGTGATGATCGTGAACACGCGCGAGGATCTGGTCATCGCCCGCGCCGCTCGTGCTGCGATCGGTATTCCCCAGAAGGGACGTGCATGATTACGCGCGAATAAATGTAGATTAATTCTTGTTTAACGTGTATCAAATCCGTTGTCCCCTCGCGTTCCCAAGAGCATGTTCACATGCGCGTGGTCTAGGGAGCAGCGGTACTGATGACCATCATCGATCCAGCATTGATCAGCTTGCTATCCAATGTTTACAGCGCCAACGGCGATAACTGCACTGGCACATTGGCGGTTGGGGCCATTCTGGTGGACTCGCTGCGCCGCTCGGCCCTGCTTGCAAAGCCAGAGGGGTCTCCCAAGCCTTGAGCCGTGTGGCTGATCCACAATGCCCAACTGACGAGGGAATGGGGATTTTCCAGCCGAGCGGCGAGAACTCGGAAACACGACGCAAAACCGCTCGGCTGATGCGGGGGTTATGTCTGCTCTTGACGCGAAGGACAACTTGTCCGTTTGGACAGGTGCTTGTCCCAGACGACGGATATCTCGACATCGATGTCGTCGTGAGTTAGCCCTCGGGCTCGCGGATGCGCAGCGATCAAGGCATTTTTGATCGTGAGGGCGGTGATGGCGATGCCGTCGTCGCGGATATCATCGAACCGATCGCTGTGAATGTGACTTCCATCTGACTGCCGGAAAGCTCTCAAAATAGAGCTTTTCGTCGCTTATACCTCCTTCGCGGCCGCAACAAACCAGTTGCCACTGCCGGTGACAACCCCTCGGCCGCCGAGCCGGCAAGAACTGTTCGGGGATGGAGGACGGGCGCCAGTCCGGCCGAGGCCGGACCCGAGCCAGTCAGGGCGATGCGTCCGGCTGCGGCCACTTCTGTCTGTCTCGTCCCGAGCCAGCCATCCGCTTGGCCGGTCCTGGACGCCCGGCCTGATCTGCACGGCGGAGCTGCCGGCACTGTCTGGATAGGATGATGTGGAAGCCCGCGATGCTGTCAGATTCCAGTGGTTCTTGACTCACAGGTCAAGGATTTGCGGTGCCTGCCGGGCAAGACCGTCAGGCACTTCCACCCCAATCGTCAAGCAAAGCTGGCCCACTGTGCCGGAGACAAGGCGTCTGCTATGCGGGACCTTGCTGCCATTCGCTGCAGCTGCAGTATCGCAGTCTTGGTCAGCGTTCGAATGGCACCGAGGGGCGGTGAGCGGACTTGCGGCAGTGCGGCACTGCCACCGCGGCGACATGGGCAAAGCGGTCGTCCATGCAGCTCGCGGCGCACCGGGCATAAACCGGTCTAATGGCAGCGTGGAAACCTGATTTAGCGTGTTCGCAGGCAGCCGGTTTGGCCCGAAACCAATGTTATACCGTTTGCGATCAGCGCTTCTTGTTAGACTGGGACAGCACCGAACCGGCAAGTGCCTTTGTCTTTTCAGAATAGCGATCACTACGAAGTACCTTTGAAGCGAGATCCTCCATTTTCGCTCCGGTTTGTCGATTGGTATTGGACTGTGACAAGGCCGAACCAGCAAGCTTGCGGGCGATCTGTGAAGAGCCAGGTTTGAAAAGGGTGTCTGCTGCAAGCGAGGCAACCTTGGTCGAAGTTCCTTTACGATTTACCGCCATATTATCCTCCATGTGGTGTTTGGTTTGCTTATAGATACTATATGTGGGGTTGAAGCTAACTTTTCGCGAGCTTCATCGGTGACATTTCAAAATGGTAGCCTCGCCTCAAAAAGGTCTGGCGTGTCTTTGTCGCGCCGCCTGCTCAGGCCTTCACCAAGATGCAGGCACGGATGTTTAATACGTGTCAGGCCTTTGCCGCCCTCAAAATGGACCCACCCTCCTCTGGGCATGCCCACGCTTACGATCAGCGCCCCGCATATTGGACAAGTCCGCCTGAAGGATGCGCCCTTCTTGCTTTCACGATCGCCTCGAACTGCCCAACCGCCACGAACGGATACCGTGCGCCCAGTCGACAGACGGCGGGTGTGTGCCTTCCGGTAATACCAATGGTCCTTCATCCCAGCCCCTTCCTTTCCTCGACCCGGCTGCCGCTTGGGGTCGAACGCACGTAGAAGCCTTGTGGAATAGCCTCTTGCACCAGCCCCACATGGGATATCAGGCCCACGGCACGACTGCCCTCAGTCAGCGCGGCAAGAACTTGGATCACTTGATCCAGCGTGCCCGCCCCATTTTCGGTGTCGAGGCTCCCAAAGCCTTCGTCGATGAAGATTGTGTCCATCCTGATCTTGCCCGAAAGGCTCTCGACCACATCAGCTAGCCCAAGCGCGAGGGCCAGTGCCGCGATAAAGGTCTCGCCACCTGACAGCGTTGCTGTCGGGCGCGCCTTGCCGGTGTTGATGTCGAAGACCTCGATTTCGAGCCCACGCTTGCCGCGGCCGCCAGATGCCTCGAGCCCGCGCGTTAGCCGGTAGCGACCACGTGTCATAGGGTCGAGCCTCATATTCGCCGCCTCGAGAACCTGGTCGAACATTGCTCCGATCGCGAAGGTCTCGAGTGTCATCTTGAAATCGTTCTTGCCGTTAGCCAGATCAGCCAGCCCCCGAAGCGGACCGGTCTCGGTTTCTAGCCGCTCGGTTTCGGTCAGAGCCGCGGCAAGCGATTCCTTGAATTTGGTCAGTGACGATACATCCGTTCTCGCTGTGGCAAGTGCAGCGTTGGCCGCATTCAAGGTCTGGGTGGCGTTTGCCAACGCCAGCTGTAGCGGGGCAAGATCCGGGCGTTCACGATCTGCACAAGCGGCTATAGCGTTCTGCAATGTCGTGCGAGCAGCGATCAATCCATCGCGGTGATCGGTCACCTTCTTGCGGTCGGCGTCTAGAGTCGGGAAATGGCTCTTGCAGGCATCATATCCCGCTTTGTCCAGCCCAACCTCGGTAAGCCGAGCGACAAAATCACCTTGTGCCTTCTTCACGCGCTGCTGCTGCCCGTCGCGCGCCCGCTTCGCTGCTTCTAGCTGCTCTTGCGAACGGGTGAGCACTTCACTGGCGGCTCGGTCCTGTTGCGTCGCCACTTCCAGCGCCTCGGAGAGTTGCCTTTGCTCTCTCTGCAAAGCCTCCCGTCGAGCGACAACCGCCTCGGGCGTGCGCAGACCTTCCGGCAGGGCCTCAATCACTGTGTCCAGCTTGGCGCGCGCGCCGGCAAGAGCGTTCTCGGCCTTCCCCGCAGCGGTGCGCGCCGAAGCCTCGCCGGTTTCTGCCTCAGTCACCTTCCGCTTGAGTTCGGCCAACTGCTCCGCCATCGCGTCCAGATCAACCGCCTCTCCAAGCGTGGCGACGGTGCCTTCAATCCGCGCGATTTCGGCTTCGAGTTCCGCCAACGTGCGCTCAGGACGCTCCTGTTCCTCCAGCGCCCGCTTCTTTTCGTCGAGCCGCGTTCGGAAATTGCCGAGGTCGCTTTCGGCCCGAACTCTGGCTTCGGAGGCGATTCTCGCCTGAACCTGAGCGCTCCGAAACGCTTCGGTCAAACCAGATTGTTCAGGCGCACCATGGGCAGGCGCAGGATGATCATGGGAACCACAGACAGGGCAGGGCGCCCCTTCAGTCAACTTTTCCGCTAGAATGATCGCTTGCGTGCGCGAAAGCCGTGCCTCGGCATCTACCAAGTTCGCGTCAGCGGTTCGCGCCGCGTCGGTTCTTGTCGCCAATTCGTTCGATGCCGCTTCGACATTTCGTTGAGCATCCGCGACAGCTTCTTGCGCCTTAGCATACGCCGCTGCCTTGACCCTTTCTCGGTTGACCTCGGCCAGCTCACCGGTCAGCTGGCCTCGCTCCGTTTCGGTCCTTCGCGCTTGATCAAGCGCCAGATCGGTCGCATCGCGCTGAGACTTGAGCTTCTCTCGGGCATCTATGGCCTCGGTCAGAGCCTTCTTCGCTGAAGCTTCGTCCTTCGCAGCGTCGTCAAACGCGCTTCTATGATCCGCTGCCTGCCCGACCTGCTTCTCGATCGCCTCCAACCTTGTCAGGTCAGCCTGAACTTGTTGCCGTCGGCCATCGCCAGACTGTGCCTCAGCAAGTTTCTTTTCCGCCAATTCCTTCGCGCCAGTGGCGATGTTAAGTTCCGCCTCGGCCTTCGTGACAGCCTCCTCCGCTTTCAGGCTATCCTGCTCCGCATCGCGCGAAGCCGTCTCAAGATCACGGGCCTGCAAGGCATTCCGGACAGCCTCAATGCGCTTGGCCAGCTCTTCGACCTTGATCGTTTTCTTTTCTAGATCATCGACAGCCTGCTGTGCCGTGTCGGCAGAAGAAAATGCCTTTTCGATTTGCTCGCCTTCGGTCAGAGCTTTGCGCGCAGCTTCGTTTGCCATCTCCGCACCACGCTGAACGCCCTGCTTTTCTTCGACTTGGGCTTCGGCTGCGGCAATCCCAAGTTCAAGCGCTTCGGCGCTCTCGAAACCGCGTTCCTCGAGTCGAGCCAGGTAGAGCGCGCGCTGGTCGCGCAACGCTCGTTCTGCCGCTGAGGCTTCTTCCTTCAGCCTTGCGGCGAGATCGCGATAGACCTTCACGTCGAAGAGATCCCGCAATATCTCGACCCGCGCATCCGTTTTTGCGGCCAGGAACGTCTCGAACTTGCCTTGCGGTAAGAGCACGATCTGTCGAAACTGATCTGCCCCGTAGCCAAGCAGCGCCTCGACCTGCTGCCCTACTAGCGAGACCTTTTTTTCCGCAATGACACGGCCAGACTGACTCGGACCAAGAGTGTCCACCGGAATCCCGGTGACGTCGAATAACGAGGCTTCCGCCGCGTCCTCAGTGGTCCCTTCACCGCGTGCCTTCGGACGTTCCTGCGCCGGACGACGACGGATCAGGTAGGCCTTGGTGCCCAGCTCAAAGACAAATTCGACTTCGGTAGGCAGATCCGAAGCGGCGTGATCCGAGCGTAGTGAACGTGGTTCCTGTTCAGTCTTGGTCGGCGCCCCGAATAGCGCGAAGGACATCGCCGAAAACAGCGTCGACTTTCCCGCGCCGGTCTGACCATAAATTCCAAACAGACCCGTCTCCAGCGCGGACCGGAAATCGACTACCTCGGTTGTCGCAAATGGCCCGAAGGCTTGAAGCGATAGGCGAATGGGCCTCATGTCTGCTCCTCCCCGAAGGCTACTGCGTGGAGCTTTTCCGCGACGATCGCAACTTCGGTGGCGTTTGGTTCCCGGCCGCGCACAACCTTCACGAAGTCGCCAATCATCTCGGTCGGCGTGACAGTGGCCCGCCCGCTGCCGAGCGCCTCGGTCTCCGCCGCGCGATCCTGCCTAGCATAGGCCAGATGGCAAGCATTGGGATAGGTAGCGCGCAGCCGCTTCATCGGATCGATCAGAGGGTTCTCATCCGTCAGGATGGCCTGGATGAAATCGTCAGACGGCGTTCCTGCCAGAAGATCCGAGAATGCCCCGGTAAGCGAGCGAACCTGCCGGATCGGTCGGAACGGTACAGTGCGTATCTCGACCCCTTCAGTTTTCAGATCGACGACAGTCATAGATTTTTCGTTTCCTGCCTCGTCGAACCCGAAAGCGAGCGGTGCGCCGGAGTAACGAATATGGCTCGCGCACACTTCCTGCGGCTTGTGCAAATGTCCCAGTGCAACATAGTCCGCCCCGTCGAAGACATCGGAGAGGACGGTTTCGATACCCCCGACTCGCGTCAGGGCGCGCTCGGTCTCGCCAACCGCACCCCCCGCGACGAAAGCATGGGCCACGACGACCCAACGCGCGCCATCAGGCACCTGCCTCCTCGCCGCAGCGATCTGAGCGGCAACGACTTCCGCTGGCGCATTAATGCTTTCATCCCCGAACACCTCGCGTGCGGCGTATTCATAGGAAAAGGGCAGTGCGGAAAAGGCGATCTCGCCTTGCGCGTCACGCAGCACCAGCGGCGCCTCTATCGCGTCGGCAATCCCGCGCACCAGCACACGAGACGCGGTGGAAAAGACAGACATTGCCTCGATCCGGTCGCCAGAATCGTGGTTTCCAGAGATCATCACCACAGCGGCTTCGGTCTCCTCCGCCACGCGCTTGAGGAAACGATTGAACTGCCGGATCGACGAATTAGGCGGCGAGGCACGGTCAAAAACGTCCCCCGCGATGACAAGAACATCGGCCCGTTCGGCCACAAGCGTTTCAAGGATCTGACCCAGGATAACCTCATGATCCTCCTCGAGGCTCAACCCCATGAACTGCCGCCCCAGGTGCAGATCTGCTGTATGAAGTATTCGCATCAGATCAGTCCATTTTCTATACGTATAGTAAATGTATGGACTTTGCGCGCCGAGTCAAGTACTGCTTCGTGCATGAGCCTGGAAGACCTCAAACACGCGCAACGTGAGCGAATTTTGTTCCTCGACCAATGCCTGACCTGGAGAGGTCAGGCGAACCGTCGTGACTTGATGGAACGATTCAATATCTCGATGGCACAGGCTGCCGTTGACTTTCGAACCTATCTATCGCTGACGGATACTCCGCCAGTCTACGACGCTGGGGAGAAGGCTTACTTCTCGACCGGCGACCACTGCGCATTGACTGAGGCTGGCCCGGAACAAGTCTTCGAATTGGTTGATGGCAAGGCGACATCGCTTGGCGCGAGCATCCCGCTTCCCACTCGCGTAATGGATCCCACCGTTGTCGCACAGCTCTACCGCGCCATGAACGGCGAAAGAGACATCCAGATTACCTACACCTCGATGACAAGCGGCCTCTCCGACCCGCAGTGGATCAGTCCAGTTCAGTTTCATTTTGACGGAGAGGCAATTTATCTCCGCGCCTGGAGCTATAATCACGAGGCGTACCGTGATTATCTCCCAATACGAATAGCGAAACAAATCGAGATGATAACGCGTGAGAGGCCTGCTCCCCTTCCTTTTGACACGGACTGGAACAGTTTCGTCCGCTTGTGGATATGTCCGCGTTCGGGCCTTTCGGATGCGCAGGCACGCGTTGTGCGGCGGGAATACGGATTTCAGGAGAAAACACATATTGCAGTAAATACTCGAAAGGCGCTCGCGTTTTACGTCATAAGGCGATGGCGCCTCGATGACGAAAAAGCTCGGCTCGAATTAGATAGGATGGAAGAATTGGACGCGTAAAGTACGTCCTACGCGAAAACATTGCAAATTCAATGCTGATCAGGCTGTGATAAGACAGTGGTCCAGAACAAGCGTTGAGGGGGGTGTAAGTTGACTGTCAGTGTTCATAATCCCGATCAGTATATGGCGGCGCTTAGGACGATCGTCGCGCAGGGCCGCAAGCGGATCGGGCTGTTGGTTGGTGCTGGAGCTTCTGCCGGAATGGCCAAGCCCGATGGCACCTATCCGCTCATCCCCGCAGTTGTGGGGCTCACGGACCAAGTTCTCACAACACTTGCCCCAACCTATCAAAAACAGATTGATGGCCTGAAAGCCGAACTCGCGCAGCACGACATCGAGACGATCCTTTCGAGGATTCGCTCTCTGAGCCAGGTGATTGGTTCGTCGAAAGTCCACGATCTCGACGGCCCAGGTTTTGCGACTTTCGGAGAAGCGATCTGCTCCGAGATAGGCAAGATCGTGGACGTCCGATTGCCAGAGACCGGATCAGCTTATGCAGATCTCGTGAATTGGATCACGGGCACAACGCGTGACTATCCGGTCGAGATTTTTACCACGAACTACGACTTGTTGTTCGAAGAAGCGCTCGAATCCGTACGAGCGCCGTACTACGATGGCTTCACGGGTGGTCGCGAACCATTCTTCGACCCCGTCTCAGTGTCGCGCAGTGATCTTCCCGCGCGCTGGACGCGGCTATGGAAGCTCCATGGATCGCTCGGCTGGCGCGCCAGCGCGAAGGGCGAAGTGATCCGCACGGGGCAGAGCTCGGCAAGTCACCTCGTCTTCCCCGAACACCTGAAATACGATCAAACACAGAAAGCGCCCTACGCAGCGTTGCTCGATCGCCTTCGTACATTCCTGCTCACCCCCGACACGCTACTCATCTCTATTGGATTTTCTTTTGCCGATGCACACATCGCGGCCCGGATAGATGAGGCGCTCGCAGCCAATCCATCCTCCAGCGTATTCGCATTCCAGTACAAGATTTTAGATGAAGAGGGTCCGGCGTGCGACCTCGCGCGCCGTCTGCCTAACTTTAGCGTCTATGCACGCGACCAGGCCAAAGTGAACGGCACGCGCGGCGCATGGAAAGCTCCGGCCGAACTTCCGAGCAAGGATTGGGGGCCGATAAGGTCGACCTACATGGACAACAAAGGAAACTTCACGCTCGGTGCAATAGAACCGTTTGCTCGCTTCTTCGCGGCATCACGATCGGTTCAAGCATTTCCGACACAACCGGATCTAGCAGCAATTGCAGCGGAAACGCCATCACCGACAGCCGCCACCGTTTTGGAGGCCGAATGAACGCCCCTACACTTCTCGGCCATGTAGGCTCTGTCGCAGGTTCGACCGTAAGTGTACGTCAGTTCGAAGGCGTTGCTTCGGGCATTGCGATCATCGGAGGACGAAGCTACCGGGTAGGTCAGGTCGGCAGCTTTGTGCGGATACCACAGGGGTATCATGATCTTTATGCTATCATATCAGAGGTCGGGGCAAGTGCGACACCAGTGACGCTAGTCGATGCGCTAGACCGTGGCGAACGATGGCTGACCGTTCAGCTTATTGGCGAGATTGTCGAGGCCTCGTTTGAGCGAGGCATCAGCCAGTATCCGAACGTCAACGATGAAGTGCATCTGGTCACAGAGGAGGATCTGGCCAAGATCTACGGTGCAGAATTTTCTGGACAAGTGATTGTCGGTCGACTTGCTAACGCAGAGAGCATCCCGGTCCGCCTGGACCTCGACAAGCTAGTCACGCGCCATAGCGCAGTGCTTGGCTCAACTGGGTCGGGCAAGTCCACGACCGTCTCTAGCTTGTTGCGGTCAATTTCGGCGCCTGACGGAGCAGGCTTTCCGAGCGCGCGCGTCCTCTTACTCGATATCCACGGCGAATATGCCAGCGCACTCGCCGACAACGCTGAGATTTTTCGGATCACACCCGGAGTGGGCGAGAAGCAGCTGGTCATTCCCTACTGGGCACTACGGCCGGCCGAAATACTCAACTTTCTGTGCGGGAAGTTGGATGATCGCGCGACAACAGCAATACTCGACAAGATCTTCGCAGCCAAAGTCGCGATTGCTCAAACAGACAAATTGCCTGGTGTCGATCTGAATTCGATGACCGTCGACAGCCCTATTCCGTACAGCTTGCGAAACCTGTGGCTCGAGCTAATCGAACCAGAAGTCAAAACCTGGCTCGATCAGGCCAAGACACAACCGGCGATCATGCAACCCGGCGACGCGGCCACGCTTCGCCTGCCAACCTACCAGCCGCACACAACAACGAATTCGGCGCCTTACCAGAACAATATCGGTGTTCTCGGAATTCGAAAACAGCTCGACCGAATGCGATCGCGTATGCTCGATCGCCAGTTCGAGTTCCTGCTCAAGCCCGGAAAATGGGAGCCTGACCTGACGGGCCACGTGACGAATGACCTTCCATCCCTCCTCGAAAGTTGGATCGGCCACGAAAAAGCAATAACCGTGCTTGATCTTTCGGGTATTCCCAGTTCTGTGCTCCTAGATTTGATTGGCGCGATTCTGTCGATTATCTATGAGGTACTCTTTTGGGGTCGCGAACGCGATGAGGGCGGTCGAAAGCGGCCTCAGCTCGTCGTTATGGAGGAAGCTCACCGGTATCTTGGACGAGAATCCGATAACCCTGCGCGCGAAATGGTTCAGAGAATCGCGAAGGAAGGACGCAAGTTTGGTATCGGTGCAATGATCGTCAGCCAGCGTCCTTCGGAGATCGACGACACCATTCTCTCCCAGTGTGGGACTTTTGTCGCGTTGCGCCTCACCAATTCTACTGACCGCAGCAAGGTACAAGCCGCTTTGCCCGATAACCTGAGCGGTATCGCCGATAGCCTCTCGGTTCTAAGGACCGGCGAAGCGATAATAACCGGTGAGGCTGCACGGCTTCCAGTGCGCTGCCGCGTTACTCTGCCACCCAAAGAACGGCGCCCAAACAGCGAAGATCCGCTCGTAGCAGAAAGCTGGAAGCGCCCCCGAGGACCTGAAAACTATGATGATCTTGTCGCAGTCTGGCGTGCGCAGGATCCAAAGTGGAAGCAAACAAAAGTAGGCGAGAACGAAAACGGGAACGAGGGTGGAAATTGATGGAACGACAGCCTGTAACATCCAGCAACTTGGCCGAAGTCGGGTATGATCACGAATTAGAGACGCTTGAGGTCCAATTCAAACATGGCGGTGTTTATCAGTATTTCAACGTGCCTCCCTTCATGTACGAGCGTCTCATGTCCGCTGACTCACTAGGTCGATTTTTCAATGCGGAAATAAAGGGGCACTACCCCGAGGCGAAGATCTAGCGCGTTGCATTGAAATGATTTGGGCTTTCCAAGCGAAGATCGGCGTTAATCCGATCCACATAGCCGCGATCACCGACATCGACCCGGAAAAATTGACGCGAAGACTACTAATGGCGGGTTTTGGGAAGTTCCGCCGCGACGTCGATCCTCTCGACCGGCTGCTATGGGCCGGGCGTGCCATGTCGCTCTGCCAGGATGGTCACACGGCCTGCCGCACCGCCGCATGACCGCATCGAGCCTAAAGCGTCGGATGCTGCTTGCTGCATGAATGTCCGCTTACGGTCTGTTCCGATAGATATCAGATTAATAAGATGACAATGGCGCTGAGGAAGATGTCTCCGCCGCGGTCGTTCATCCGTGCAACCTGTCCCGGTCTCTATCGCTCAAAGAAGCAGAAACATCGAATAAGTTGGCGAGGTTTCGCCTATTTTCTGAGCGGCCCTGATTAACAGATCCAACTGTTTACAGCAGCCCCTGCTGCTGCCTAGGTGTTCAGTCCCGGCATCTGGTGGATCGGATTGACGATGAATCTGTCTGGCTCTGAAGTCCAGACCTTGCAGATGTATTCGTAGGGCGTGAGGCC
>Ga0208328_1000080_pt1 | contig 56317 bp, 40 predicted proteins | sample DeeseametaMP2633_FD_184170 | JGI IMG/M metagenome (GOLD analysis project Ga0208328, IMG submission 184170) | Marine microbial communities from the Deep Atlantic Ocean - MP2633 (SPAdes) | ecosystem: Environmental > Aquatic > Marine > Unclassified | place: Northeast of Antigua and Barbuda, North...
TCAAGCCGATGGCCAAGGCGGTCAGCGACGCGGTCAAGGTGCTGGCCTTCGACGAAATGCAGATCACCGACATCGCCGACGCGATGCTGGTCGGGCGGCTGTTCGAACAGCTGTTCCAGGCGGGCACCGTGGTGGTGACCACCTCGAACCGGGTGCCCGACGATCTCTACAAGGACGGGCTCAACCGGCAGCTCTTCCTGCCCTTCATCGCGCTGATCAAGGACAGGCTCGTGGTGCGCGAGCTGGCCTCCGAACGCGACCACCGGCAGGACCGGCTGAAGGGGGCCAAGGTCTATTTCACCCCCATCGACAACACCGCCCGGGCCGAGATCAACCGGGTCTGGCAAGAACTCACCCACGGTGTCGAAGAGCCGCTGGTGCTGCACGTCAAGGGCCGCAAGCTCGAGCTGCCGCGCTACCACAACGGGGTGGCGCGGGCGTCGTTCTACGATCTCTGCGGGCAGATGCTCGGGCCGGGCGACTACCTCGCCATCGCCGACGCGCTGCGCCTGCTGGTGCTCGAGAACATCCCCCGGCTGGGGCGCAACAACTTCAACGAGGCCAAGCGCTTCGTGATCCTGATCGACGCGCTCTACGAGGCCAGGGTGAAGCTGATCGTCAGCGCCATGGACGAACCCGAGAGCCTCTACATCGAGGGCTCCGGCGCCTTCGAGTTCGAGCGCACCGCCAGCCGCCTGCGCGAGATGCAGGACGCGAGCTGGGGCCACCCGCCCGCCTGAGGGCCACGCGCCTCCGGCAAAGCCGCTGAAGGCCCCCGGCGACAGGGCAAAAAAGAGGGTCCCGTGGGACCCTCCAGACTGCTCGAGTTTACAGTTGCCTGCTTATTGAATGGTCGTAGCGAGTGGTGGCCAGCCTGCCCGGAATCGAGGCGAGGCCCATCCTGATATTCCATTGTCCGGGAGAAAGCGTGCGGCAGCGCGGGTCAAACCCTGCCCCGGTCCGGCCCGCAGAACCCCTGCGCGCTGGATCGGTATCCGTCGCCATCATCTGTCCCCCAAGGCCCGCGTCGCTGTTGATTGTTTGTGCCTGTGTCCGACGCGCGTCTTGCAAATGACGATAGGCCAAACTGTGGCAAAGCGTCAACATCTAGTGATGCATGCCAGCCCTATGTCTTGCACTTTCCACAACCGCAAGACATAGGCCGCCAGAATCGCCCTTTTGAAAGGCACACTTACACGGTCTCAGCCGTTCTCGCGCAGGATGCTCCCGGCAAGGTAAAGCGAGCCGCAGATCAGAACCCGCGCCTCGGGGTCCTGCGCCACGATCTCGGCCAGCGCCTCGGCCACCGACCCGGCCTCGCCCGCACGCAGCCCGACCGAGGCCGCGACCCGCGCGGTCTCGTCCGCCGGAAGGGTGTTGGCCTCGCCCGGGATCGAGACGGCGGTCAGGCTCGCGGCGTGGTCTGCCAAGGGGCGCAGGTAGCCTGCGATGTCCTTGGTGTTGAGCATGCCGCAGATCAGGTGCGTCGGGCGCTCCGGCAGGGTGGCGAGGTGTTTCGCCAGTGCCTCGCCCGCCGCCGGGTTGTGACCACCGTCCAGCCAGAGCTCGACGCCCGGGGCGGCCTCGACCAGCGGGCCGCGGCGAAGGCGCTGCATCCGGGCGGGCCACTCGGCGCGGGTCACCGCCGCCTCGCAGGCCGCGTCGCCAAGCCCGAGATGGCGCAGCGCCGCCAGCGCGGCGCCGGCGTTCTCGATCTGGTGCGCGCCGGGCAGGTTCGGCAGCGGCAGGTCCATGAGGCCGTGCTCGTCCTGGAACACCAGCCGGCCACGCTCTTCCCAGACCTGCCAGTGCTGACCATGCGCCAGCAGCGGCGCACCGAGCCGTTCGGCGCGGGCCTCGACGACCTCCATCACCTCGGGCGGCTGGGGGCCGACGACGCAGGGCACGCCGCGCTTGAGGATGCCCGCTTTCTCGCCGGCGATCGCGGCCAGCGTCTCGCCGAGGAACTGCTGGTGATCCAGCGAGATCGGCGTGATCACCGTCAGCGCCGGGCGCTCGAAGACGTTGGTGGCGTCGAGCCGCCCGCCAAGCCCCGTCTCCATCAGCGTCACGTCCGCGGGCGTGCGCGCGAAGGCAAGGAAGGCCGCGCAGGTGGTAATCTCGAAATAGGTGATGCTCTCGCCGCCGTTGGCGTTCCAGCACTCGTCGAGCACGGCGCTCAGCTCGGCCTCGGGGATCAGCTCGCCCGCCACGCGGATGCGCTCGTGGAAGCGCGCGAGATGCGGCGAGGTATAGGCGTGCACCGACTTGCCCGCGCCCTCGTAGCCGGCGCGGATCATCGCCAGCGTCGAGCCCTTGCCGTTGGTGCCCGCTGCGTGGATCACCGGGGGCAGCTTGCGCTCGGGGTGGTCCAGCGCCTCGAGCAGGCGCCAGACCCGGTCCAGCGTCAGGTCGATGATCTTGGGATGAAGTGACATCATCCGCGCGAGGATGACGTCGGACCCTTCCGTCGTCATTTCGCCGCGTCGGCCTCGGGGGCCGGCAGGTCGCCGTGCACGGCGGGCGGCAGGCCCATCAGCATCCGCAGGATGGTCACCAGCTCGCCGCGCATCTCGCGTCGGTCGGTCACCCGGTCGAGCATGCCGTGCTCGAGCAGGTACTCGGCGCGCTGGAAGCCCTCGGGCAGCTTCTCGCGGATGGTCTGCTCGATGACGCGCGGGCCGGCGAAGCAGATCAGCGCGTTGGGCTCGGCGATCTGCACGTCGCCCAGCATCGCGTAGGAGGCGGTGACGCCGCCGGTGGTCGGGTGGGTGAGCACCACGATGTAGGGCAGCCCCGCCTCGCGCAGCATCTGCACGGCGACGGTGGTGCGCGGCATCTGCATCAGCGACAGGATGCCTTCCTGCATGCGGGCGCCGCCGGCGGCCGAGAACAGGATCAGCGGGCGCTTGAGCTTCTTCGCCTCTTCTGCCGCCTTGATGATGGCGTTGCCGACGTACATGCCCATGGAGCCGGCCATGAACGAGAAGTCCTGCGCGGCGCAGACCACCGGGGTACGGCCGATCTCGCCGGTGGCGACCAGCATCGCCTCGCGTTCGCCGGTGTTCTTCTGGGCCGCCCTCAGGCGGTCGGGGTATTTCTTCTGATCGCGGAAATGCAGCGGGTCGGCCAGCGGCTCGGGGACGTCGATCTCGGAGAAGATGCCGCCGTCGAACAGCGCCGTGAAGCGCGCGCGCGGCGTGATGTTCATGTGGTGTCCGCAATTGGTGCAGACGCCGAGGTTGTCCGTCACCTCGCGGTGGAACAGCATCGTCCCGCAGCCGTCGCATTTCGTCCAGAGGTTCTCGGGCAACTCGCGGCGCGAGAAGATCGAGTTGATCCGGGGGCGGACGTAATTGGTGATCCAGTTCATCGCTTGCGCTCTTAACGGCCTCGTGTTGGGCGGTGATGTATGCCCCCGAGCCGGGGATTGCAATCGCGGGCTCAGACCCGGAGCGCGAGCCGCGCCGCAAGCCAGCTCAGAAGGATCCCGGCAAGGTCCAGCGGCAGCAGCGCGCGCAGCGCCGCCTCGTCCCCGGGGCCGAAGGGCAGCAGGTAGAGCGCCAGCCCCGACATCACCCCCTGCGGCGACATCAGCGCGATCGCCACGACGTTGTTCACGAGGTGCATCGCCAGCGCCGGGCCGAGCGTGCCGGTGCGGGCGGTGAGATCGGCGGCGGCGACGCCGAAGCCGAAGGCCCAGAGCGCCACCAGCAGGGCGTTCTCGCCGTACATGTCGGGCGACCAGTGGCCGAGCGCGAAGAGCGCCGAGGGCAGCACCAGCCACGCCGCCGGGTGCGCCAGCCGCGCGCCGAGCTGCGATTGCAGGTAGCCGCGGAACAGCAGCTCTTCGCTGCCGGTCTGCACCAGCAGCGCCAGCAGGGTGACCGGCAGCAGCGCCAGCCAGCGCCCGGCGGGCATGGCCAGCGTCATCTCGCCCGCCATCGGCCAGGGCGGCATCGCGAGCGCCGCCAGCGTCACCGCCCCCACCGCAACGAGGCAACGCAGGAACTGCGGCACAAACAGCGTCCACGGCCCGAGCAGGCTTACCGCGCGGCGCCGGTGCATAAGCTGCGCCGCGACCAGCGCCGCCACGCCCATGGCGCCCATGTTGAGCAGCAGCAGCAGCATGCCCAGCGGCGTGTCGCCCGCCCGCATCTGGGCCATCATCGACCAGTAGGCATCGTCGGGCAGCAGCGCGGCCGACAGCGCCATGAAGGCCTGCTGCAGCCCGAAGGTGATCACCAGCACCAGCACGATGCCAAGCACCAGCCGCCAGAGCTCGGTGCGCCCGGCAGCGGCGGTCATCAGGGCAAAGGGACGATAGGGCATCACGCGCTCCCGGGGTCGCAAGGGGGCACCGGGGGCCCGGCGCGCGCCTCCGGTCTAGGCGGCAAGCCGCCCTGCCGCAAGCGGGGAAACCGCCGGTGGCGCCCCGGTGCGCCGGGCTCCGCCCATTCTTTTCTTGTTCGCATGCAATGGCTTCGGTATCCGGTACCGGACCAGGGATGGATCGGAGACCGCACGCAATGACCCGCAAGAGGTGCCTGCCGGGGCTGATCCTTCTGTTGTGCCTCGCCGGCTGCATGCCGCCCGGAAGCGGAACCGGCAGCCCGCCGCCGCTGGCGCGGACCGCGCTTGCCGACGGCGCCGTGGTGGTCGCCGGGGCCGAGGGCTACTGCATCGACCCGGTCACCCTCTCGCGCCGCAAGGACCGCGACTTCGCCGTCATCGCGTCGTGCAACATCCTCTCGGGCGGGACCACCGGCCGGGTCGTGGCGCCGGTGATGATCACCGTGACCGTGGGCACGCTCGACCCGACGCCGACCTTGCCCGCCCCCGCCATGCTGGCACAGGAGGCCGGGCAGACGCTCGTGCGCGGCGACACCCGCAACGGGCTCGTGGTGGCGCAGCTCGCCGCCGGCGGCAGCGACCTGCTCGAGGGCGGTGACCCGCGCTACTGGCGCGGCGCCTTCGTGCAGAACGGCCACATGGTGGGGCTGGCGCTCTACGCGCCGCAGGGCAGCGTCCTTGCCGGGCCCGACGGGGCCGCGATGCTGCGCGCCGTGCACGAGCAGATCGGCCGCCTGAGCCCCTCGGGCCTGACCCAGTGACGCAAGGCGGGGTCTTTGCCCGTTTATTCCATCACAAGGATTTGTCATAACACTGGCAAGGACCGCCCGCGACAAGGCGGCCGCTGACACGGGGCCACGGGCGAGGGCAATGGCAGGCATCGGCGAAGGATGGATCGGCCGCGCGCTATCGGCGGCGGTGCTGCGGCGGTGGGGTGCCGCGGCGCGCAACGCCGAAACCGAGGACCTGCCGCGGCTGCGGCGCCAGCGGTCCGCGGCGCGCAGGCTCCGCCAGCATCTCGACCGGCTCATCCACGTGGCCGACGGACGGATCGCGCTGCCGGTGCCCGGCAACCAGGCCTTCCCGCACCCGCAGGACAGCGACTGGGGCTGGCGCCCCGAGCTCTGGTGCGGCCCGCTGCCCCTGCCCGGCCTCTCCTCGGTGCCCAGCAAGGAAACGCTCGGCCGCGAGGTCACACTCTTCCACGACTGCCCCCGGTCCGAGATCGCCCTGCGCCAGCTCCGCAACACGCGCGAGGCCGACCTCGCCGCCTACGGGCTGCGGCTCGAGGTGTTCCGCTTCGACGGCAGCTACCTGTCGCTTGCCATCGACCTGCCCGAGAGCGCGACCCGCGGCCTCAGGCGCAAGCATCTGATCCGCGTTGACACCATCGTCGAGATGGAGAAACCTCTCGAGATCTTCGCCCGCCTCAACATCCGCCACGGCCCCAATACCGAGCAGATCGTACGCGCGCTGCCGCTGCACGAGGACGAGGTCCGCGTCGAGTTCGACCTCGCCTACACCAAGCTCAACGAAAAGCGCGTGGACCGCATGTGGCTCGACCTGATCTTCGAGAATCCCGGGATGAACGAGGTGATCCTGCGCGATCTCACCTTCAGCCGCCGCCCGAGGGCCGAGCTTTGACGGAGTCCCCCATGAGCGCTTATGCCCTGACCAAGACCCTGTTCCGCGAAGGCGTTTGGGAGGGCCTGCTGGCGGCCTCCCGCAGGGACGCGCCGCCGCCCGAGATCACCGTGAGCCTCAACGGCGCGCCGGTGCGCGGGGTCACTGTGGCGCAGGCGGGCGAGCCGGGGCGCTGGGTCGTCCGGATCCCGATCCCGGTCGAGGCGGTGGGCGACGGGGTGCAGACCTTCCTGATCCAGGACGCGTCCTGGGGCGAAACTCTCGACAGCTTCACCCTGATCGCGGGCGAGGCGCTCGGCGACGACATCCGCGCCGAGATGGCGCTGCTGCGGGCCGAGCTCGACATGCTGAAGCGCGCCTTCCGCAACCACTGCCGCGAGACCGGCTGAGCCCCCGCGGCACCCCTTGCGGGATCTCTGACAAAGCCCTGCCAGCGGCGGTTGCACACACCCGCGTGAGCGGTCACAAAGGCCCGGTTGGTATACCGGAGAGCCCATGTCCCCCCTGCGCGGCATCGCCCTGAAACTCACCGCCGTCATTCTCTTTGTCGTCATGGCCTCGCTGGTCAAGGCCGCCTCGGCGATCCCCACGGGCGAGGTCGTGTTCTTCCGCTCGTTCTTCGCGCTTCCTGTGATCATCGTCTGGCTGCTCTGGCGCGGCGATCTGGTGGCGGGGCTGCGGGCGAACCGGCCCGAGCTGCACGTGCTGCGCGGGCTGGTCGGCGTCGGGGCCATGGGCTGCAACTTCGCGGCGCTGACCATGCTGCCGCTGCCCGAGGTCACAGCACTCAGCTACGCCGCGCCTCTGCTCACCGTGGTCTTCGCCGCCGTTCTGCTCAAGGAGCGGGTGCGCCTGTTCCGGCTCTCGGCCGTGGGCACCGGGCTTCTGGGCGTCGGGCTGGTGCTCTGGCCGCTGCTGACCGTCTCGAGGGTGGACGACACGGCGCTCGTCGGCGTCGCCTTCATCCTGACCTCGGCGACGCTGACCGCGCTGGTGCAGATCCACATCCGCCGCATGGTGCGGACCGAGCAGACCTCGGCCATCGTCTTCTACTTCTCGCTCACCTCGACGGTTCTGGCGCTCTTCACCCTGCCGTTCGGCTGGGTGATGCCGACGCCCGCCGAGGCGGCGATCCTCATCGGCGCCGGGGTGTTCGGCGGCATCGCGCAGATCTGCCTGACCTCGGCCTACCGCCACGCCGAGGCCACGCTGCTGGCGCCCTTCGACTACGCCTCGATCCTCTTCGCGATCCTCATCGGCTACGTGTTCTTCGCCGAGGTGCCGACCGTCCAGATGATACTCGGCTCGTCGGTGGTCATCGCGTCGGGCGTCGCCATCATCCTGCGCGAACGCTACCTCGGCCTGAAGCGCGTCCGGGCCCGGCCCAACATGACGCCGCAGGGCTGACCGCTCAGGCGGCGACGAGATGGGCCGAGGCGAGCTCCAGCCCGTCGGCATAGAGGATGTGCGGCGCGTCGACAGTGAGATCGAAGGGCCTTGCGTGACCCGTCCCGACACGGCGAATGACCTCGCCACCCACGAGTTGCAAGACCGGCATCAGCGCCCTTTCAGCCCCGACGAGGACCCGCGCCCGCCAGTCGCGCAGCAGGGTCTTCTGCGTCGCGGGCAGCAGGACGTCGGCCACGGGGCGGGCATGGCCACGCGCCCCCGCGCGGATCTCTATACGCCCGGCCCGCATGTCGTGGTGGCACACACCGCGCGGCATCGCGGCGGCGCTGTCCCGGGTGATACCCCTATCGCCGGCAGCGCCCCGTCGGGGGGCAGGACGATGGCACTCGCGACCAGCGCAGTGGCGCCGGGTGGTTCGCGAGGGCTGCGTCGTTCCGTCCGGGCGTGGGCTCCATGGGCGCAATCCTGATGTCTTCTACCACCCTGTCGTGGGCCGGCACCGGAGGAGATTCCGTGAACGCCCCACGTTCTTCCGCGAAACATTTTCCACTCGCCATGGCCCCGGCGCTTTGCTAGATCTGCGCGGCATTATGCGGGTGTGGCGAAATTGGTAGACGCACCAGATTTAGGTTCTGGCGCCGCAAGGCGTGGGGGTTCAAGTCCCTCCACCCGCACCAATCCGACCACAAGGTCGGAGATTTCCTGACAACAGAGACCAGCGCGCGGCCAGCGGCACGGATCTGCGCCTCGGCGGGCCGCCGCCCGTCGGGACGGGCCCGCCTGAGGTCCCTTAGCGCAGCGCGGTCGACAGCGCCGCGCGGGTTTCCGGCGTGGCGAGTTGGTCGTGCAGGCGTTGGAACTCCGCCGCGGCCTTGGCCTTCTGACCGGAGTTCATGTAGGCGTAGCCGCGCAGCATCGCGAGGTCGCGACGGACCCGGCCGGTCAGACGCTCGTACTCGTTGAAATAGCCGATGGCGCGGCGGTATTCGCCGCGGTTGTAGGCTGCGACGCCGCGGGCATCGAGGATCTCGGATTCGACCTCGAGCCGCTGGTCATAGGTGAAATCGGTGCTGGCGGCGACGGCGGCGGCCTCGTTGACCATGCGCAGGCGCATCATGGTCAGCGCCAAGCCATAGGCCGAGTCGCGGCGCAGCGTGGCGTTGCGGGCGTTGGCGGTGGCGCTGCGGAAGTCGCGCAGCGCCTGCATCGGGCGACCGGCGTTGAAGGCGCACCAGCCGCGCTGCGAGATGTCCTCGGCGGCGCGGGCATTGGCGGTGAGCGCGAGGCAGGTCTGCCAGTCGCCGGCCTGCGCGGCACGTGCGACGCTGGACGATACGGCGCCGCCGCCCCCTCCCCCGCCACCGCTACTGGAGCCGGAGCCGGTGGAGGCCGGAGCGCTGCGGCGCACCGGAACCACGCCGAGGTTCGCAGGCCGCGCCGAGGGGCGCACCTCGGGCGTCGGCGCCAGCGGCACCTCGAGCGCGGTGAGGGGCGCGTTGCTCAGCGGCACGCCGGGCAGTTCGCGCGGCTCGGCCCCGAGGCCCGCGCGCAGGCGGTTCTCGACCACCGAGAGCCGCCCCTCGGCATTGGGGACCCGCACGCGCATGGTGTCGGCGAGCTCGGCCAGCTGCGCGGCGTCGGCCGAGGCGGCGGATTTCTCGAGCGTCGCGATCAGCACGTCGACATCGGTGCAGCTGCCCGCGATGCCGCGGTAGACGACCAGCGCCGAGGACGCGTCGCCGAGCGCCTCGTATTGCTCGGCCAGCTGCCAGGCGTTGTTGACCCGCTCGCAGCTCAGCAGCGCGGGGGTCGAGCGGGCGATGCGGATCGCCGCCTGACGGTTGCCCGCCAGCACCGCCTGATTGAACTCGGACTGCGACTCGGCCAGCGACAGGGCGGTCAGCAGGTCGGAGGACGGCGACCAGTCGGGATAGTCGCTCCCGGTCTCGGCGATGGCCTCGCGGGCGCCGGCGTAATCCTCGTCGGCGATGAGGCTGTAGATCCGCTTGATCGCCTCGGAGGGCACCGTCTCTTCGAGCGCATCGAGGTCGGCGGGCGGCGTCCAGGCCGGGAACTGGATCTGCAGGCGCCGCAGCTCGGACTGGATCGCCTGCTCGTTGTTCTCGTTCATGTAGAAGCGCAGGGCCTGAAGGTCGCGCTCGTCCGGCTCCTGCGCGGCGGCTACCAGCGGACAAAGCGCCAGCGCCATCACGAGCGCTGCGGGGCGGAGAAGCGTGCGGAAGGTCATATCGGAAGGCATCGCGGTTCGGCCTCCATCTGCGCGATCATGGCGAAGAGGTGCAGCGTGGCGGGGTAATAGGGATCGGACGGCACGTAGGGCGGGATGCCCGAGCCCACTGTGGCCTGCGTCGCGCAGTCGGCGAGCGCGGCGACCGCAGCGTAGCCGGCGTTGCGGCTGGTGGTCTGGATCGAGCCGTCGTCGCGGCTGATGATCGTCGCGACCTCGCCCCGCGGGGCGCCGCGCTGCGCCTCGGCGTAGCGGGTCACCGCGAGATGCCCGCCGTGGCCCGACCAGACCAGGAACAGCGGTACCCGCATCGCCTCGTAGCCCGCGTCGAACGAGAAGCCCTGCGCCGAGCGCACGCCCGAGGCGGTGATCTCGACCCAGTCGGGCACCACGCCGCCGTAGGCGAGCTGTTCGGCCACCGCGAGCCCGCTCGACGCGGCGGCGGAAAGATCGGGTTCCGAGAAAGCCTCGGCCAGTTCGGTCATCGCCAGCGGCATCGCGTAGGACGGGTTGTAGATGAGGCCCTGCGGGGTCTGGAACCCGTGCACCGCCGGCAGCAGCAGGGGCTGACCGGTGCCCGGGTGCGCGGTCACGCAATTGGCGACGAGATCGCGGGTGATCTGGCCCGCGCGGGTGCGGTAGTCGGCATTGCCGAAGCGTTCCGCCCCCTTGAGCAGCGCCCAGGCGCGGAAGAGGTCGCCGTCGCTGGCGTTGTTGATGTCCGGCACCCGCTCGGGCTGGTCCGCCATCCAGCGCCAGGCCATCAGGTTGTCGGGCCGGATCGCAAGGTTGATGCGGCTCCAGTTCTCCATCTCGGCGAAGGCGCGGGCATCGCCCGCGAGCGCCGCGAGCAGCATGCCGTAGCCCTGCCCCTCGGAGTGGCTGGCATTGCGCTGAAGCTGGTCGACGACGCGCCCGGTGACGTCGAGATTGGCGTTCCGCCATGCCGTCCAGACCGATTTGAGCTGCACGGGATCTATCTGTCCGAGCGCCCAGGCGCCGGGTGCTGTGGCCATCGAAAGCCCGGCCAGGGTGCCGAGCCCGGCCAATATGGCCCTTCGTTTCATCAGTTTCTCCGTCGAGCCAGCACGGCAATAATCATGCCGACGATTGCTGAACACAGGGTGAACGCCATAATGATCGCAATGAAAGACCACGGTTGAGAGCTTGCGAAGTTCCCTGCCACCGCCCTCAGGTTTTTCAATGTAAGCTTCTCGTGCAAGACTAACCGACGCTGCGGAGAAATCCAGTTCTGCCAGCCTAGCTCCCGAGAATAGAGAGACACTTGCCCGCGCGGGCCGTCGATCGACCAGCGCGCCTTGGCCAGGGTCTCGACGATGCGCTGCGGGTCGGCATCCGCGCCGAGGATCAGCCACGCCTGCGCGGGAGCGTCGGGATCGGGCTGCAGCAGCACCGCCTCGCCCTCGCGGGTGGCGAGCCATTCCTCGAGCGGCGGCGCCTCGCCCCGCCAGAGCGCCTCGACCCCGGTGCCGATCTCGCGCGGGAGCCGCAACAGGCGGTCGGGGTTCAGCACCGCCCTGAGCCAGCCCCTGGCCTCGACCTGCTCCCAGGCGTCGGGCTCTTCCTCCTCCACCGGCGTGGTGCCGGCGGGGGCGGTCAGCACGGTGCGCATCGCCGCCAGCTGGTCGTTGGCGAGCGTACCCTCGAGCAGCGAGATGTCCCGCGGCGTGGCGATGGTCAGGCTGAAGCCTGGGCGCACCGCGTCGTTGTCCCCGTCGCTGTCCTCGCGGTCGTAGAGCGCCGCGATCTGCGGCAGCAGCCCCTCGGGCAGGCGGGCGCGCGCGGTGTCGGTCATGGTGACGCCCGACGGCTCGAGATTGGCCATCACGCGCTCGATCCCGGGCAGGCTCATGGCGGGCGAGTCCGGGACGTAGAGCGTGGTGCGGTTCGAGATCTCGAAGGCCGGGTTGCTGCGGGGCTCGCAGGCGCTGTCCGGCGGATCGCCGGGGATGAGCGCCTCGAAGTCGATGCGGTTGAGGCCCGGGTTCAGCAGCGCCGCGCCGAAGTCGACCGGCAGGACGGGAAGCACCTGCCCCGCCACCTCCGGCAGGTCGAGCGGCAGCAGGCGGACCGTGGTGCCGTTGACCTTGACCAGCATCAGCGAGCCTTCGGGCAGGCCGGTGTCGTAGCGGTACAGCAGACGCATTCGTGCCTTCTGCGAGGCCAGCAGCAGCCAGTCCGGGGGCAGCCGGAAGGTCACGCCGCGCCGGATGTAGCGCCCCTCGCCGCGGATGTTCTCGAGCCCCATCGCCTCGAAGGCCACCTGCTCGCCGGGGGTGAGGTGGGGCGGCGCCTGCTCGATGCTGCCCTCGGGGATCGCGGCCAGCAGGGACTCGCCCGCGGCCTCGTAGCCGTCATGTTCGACCAGCAGCACGATCGCACCGTCGCCGCCGCGGCGGATCTGGTAGCCGCCGTCGAGCGAGATGCCCTCGGGCAGGGTCGTCACGCGGGCAAGCTCAGGCAGGCCCGTCGAGGTGGAGTAGTAGCCATCGAACCGGATCTCGGGCGGCACGCCACCGAAGGAATCCTCGATGCGCGCGATGATCGGCATGGCGAACTCGAGCAGCTGGCTGTCGCCGCTGCCGTGGATCGAGATCGGCTGCGCGCGCGCGGCACCGGCGGCCACGGCGGACAGGAACCCGAGCGCGTCGGTGTCGAACTCTCCCTCGTCGAGCATGATGCCGCTGCGGTCGAGTGCGACGCTGGTCCAGAGGCCGAAATCCGCGTCGGGGCCGCAGAACACCCGGTGGGTGTGCTCGGCGCGCAGGGTCACGAGGTTGCGCCCGGCGTGCAGGGCCCCCTCGGGCAGCGGGATTTCGGCACGGCGGAAGGCGTCGAAGTTCTCGGGGCTGGCGGTGCCCACCAGCTCGCCGTTCACCAGCACGTCGAGCCGCGACCGTTCGGGCAGCACGTTGATGGTGCTCAGCGTCGAGAGCATCAGCTTGGTCGCCCCGGGTGCCGCGGGCAGGAACATCACGAAATCCGCCTCGTCCACCACGCCACGAAGCGTGTAGCGGGTCGGGTCGCCTATCTCGGGATGCACGGCGCGCAGCGGCAGCAGCACCTCGGCGGGCGCCTGCGGAGAGGTCGCGGTCTGCTCGGCGGCGCCGTACTGCGGCTGACGCTCGGTGAGGAGGCCGGGATCGTAGCCGTCGAACGTCTCGGACTGGGCCGGATCGACGTCGGGCAGCTCTTCGAACTGGATGATCTGGGCCCCGGCGGGACCGGCCGCCATGAAGGCGCAGCAGGCCAGAAGGGCGGGAAGGGTGCGCAGCCGCATCGTCATGGCGCGCCCCCGGTTTCCTCGGACACGAAGAACTGGGTCGCCGGCGTCGGAAGCGCGCCGCGGTCGGCGAGGTAGTGCTCGATCGCGGTCTTCTCGATGGTGTTGCGGTCCTCGTCCTTGCGGTTGTGCTGCGGCGCCGCGCGGTGCGTCACCAGCGTCAGCACCGAGGGGACGATCGAGCGGACGCTGAGGCGCAGCACGAAGACGATGCCCGAGATCAGGCCGCGTGCCTGCGGCAGTGCCTCGCGGGCGGCCACCCATTTCTCGCTGTTGCCGTAGACGAGGTAGGCGGTGATCTCGCTCGCGGGGATCAGCTGGCCATCTTCGACCTCGACGGTGACGGTGGTGCCGCGCCCGGCCTGTTCGTCGTTCGAGACCCGGGTCACTTGCAGGCGCAGGTGGTGCTGAAGGTCGGGCGCCGCGGGGATCGCGGGACGCAGCACCAGCCGGTCGCCGGAGCGCACCATGCCCAGCGCCTCGCGGGCCTCGTCATCGTCGCTGAGCGTGAACTGCATGGTGCGGGCCGAGCTCATGCGCAGCACCGCCGAGACCCCTGCCCCGGCGGTCTTGGACTCGGACCAGACCGCGGCGGGAACCATGATTTCGGTCCGCGGTTTGCGCAGGCGGCGCTGGCGCTCGAACACCGAGCGCAGCGACAGCACGGTCAGGATGAAGTTGAACAACGCCCAGCCGCCGACGATCTGCACGATGAGCCGGTCGCCGGGATACATGTACCAGCGGATCCCAGCCGCGACGAGCCCGCCGAACATGATCAGCGTGATGATGAAGAGCGGCCTCATGACCGGCGAGATGAAGTCGTTGTCGAGCGATTCATCCTTGGCCGTCACGTTGAACTTGGCGGCGTGGGGCCGAAGCATGGTCTTGAACACCGCCATCAGCAGGTATGGCGTCTGCGCGATCTCGTAGACTTCCGATATCAACGGCCATCGCACCCGCGCGAAGAGGCCGTTCTGGACCAGAAGGGCGACCAGCAGGTAGGGCAGGATATAGGCCATCACCTCGTCGGGCTGCACCACGAAGACCTGCAGGCCGAAGAACAGGTAGAACAGCGGGCTGAGCAGGAAGGTCATCCGCACCACGGGGAAGAGCCAGTAACTCATCGAGTTCAGGTAGCAGAGGCGCTGCGCCAGCGAGAGCCCGGACCGGAACAGCGGGTTCTTGAGGATGAGGATCTGCATCATCCCGGTCGCCCAGCGGCCGCGCTGCTGGATGAACGAGGCGAAGGTCTCGGGCTGAAGACCGGCGATCATCGCGCGGTTGACGTACATGCTCTCCCAGCCGCGCGAGTGGATGTCGAGCGCGGTCTCGGCGTCCTCGGTGATGGTCACGCCTGAGATGCCGCCGACCTCGTCCAGCGCCTTGCGCCGCAGCAGCGCCGCGGAGCCGCAGAAGAAGGCGCCGCCCAGCCGGTCGAGCCCGCGGTGGATCGTGCTGTAGAACATCTCGTTTTCCGAGGGGCAGGTCTCGGGCAGTCCTATGTTGCGCTCGATCGGGTCGCGGTTGGTGAAGAAGTGCGGCGTCTGCACGAGGAAGAGCCGCGGGTTCTCGACGAAGTAGCCGGCGGTGCGGGCGAGGATGTCGCGGCTCGGCACGTGGTCGGCGTCGAGGATCAGCACGAGATCGCCGGTCAGCCGCTGCAGCGCCGCGTTCAGGTTGCCCGCCTTGGCGTGCTCGTTGCGGGCGCGGGTCGAGTAGACGATGTCCATGTCCCGGCAAAGCTCCTGCAGCAGCTTGCGCCGCTCCTGCGCCCCGCGCGAGATGTCGGGATCGGGGTGGTTGCAGCGCTGGTCGGTGCCGCCGTCGTCGCAGAGCACGACGGTCTTGCGGCCCTCGGGGTAGATCACCTGCTTGGCCGCCGCCAGCGTCACCGCGAGCAGCTCGGGCGGCTCGTTGTAGGACGGCACGAGGATGTCGACGCTCGGCACCTGCGACGGGCGCATCGGCTGCGGCGGGTCGCGGTCGATGGGGTCGGCGGTGACCAGCGCGGTGAGGAAGAAGAGCGCGACGGTAAAGGTTTCGGCGCCGAAGAGCAGGACGGCCGCGGCGAACGAGAGCGGGTCGTCCTGGGACGGCAGGGTCTCGGCCAGGCGCCAGATCCAGTAGCGCATGACGAAGACGCTGGCGATGGCCAGCACGATGAACCTTGCCTGCCGGTTGGTCGAGGCGAAGCGTTTCAGAAGCCAGATGCTCGAGACGCCGACCAGCGCGAAGAGCGCCTCGACCGGCGTGGCGATGGGGGTCGCGGCCAGCACGACGATCACCGCCAGCAGTGCCAGCCACAGCAGGATCAGCAGGACCATGCCCGCCCCGAGCCGCTTGCGTTCACGCCTCATGGCAGCGGCCCCGCCAGCGGCGACAGCATACGCTGGTTGCCCGACGGCGTGTCGGCGATCGCGGCGTAGCCGGTGTAGAGATCCGAGATCGGCGCGAGCGCCTCTTCGGCGGTGCCGCGCATGCAGTTGCGCAGCATCATGTCGATGGACGAGGTCTTGAAGGGCATGATCCGGTCGTTGGCGTCGAGCCGCCGGAAGGCGAGCACGCAGGTCAGGTCGGTCCCGTTGGTCCACTGCGACCAGTGCAGCCAGCCGAAATCGTCCTCGAGCGAGGACATGGGCTGGCCGTCGAAGTCGAGGAAGGGCTCGGGCGGGCCGCCGTTGCGTTCGACCATCACCGCCGGGCGGAAGCGCCCGATGCGCGACAGCGGGCCTTCGCGCGCCACCATCAGCATGAAGTTGTCCCCGCGGATCGAGGTCCGGTTGGGCAGCAGCAGCCGCTGCTCGGTGACCGAGCCGTGGTGCCGCTCGAGCACGAGCGAGACGTCGGGATGGCTGATCCAGGCGTCGGAGAGCGGCAGCTGGATGAAGGGCGCGCGATCGAGCGAGTCCCAGAATTTCGTGTTGATTTCGGAATAGGGCTCGCAGGCTGCCGCGAGGAGCGGAAGGGCCAGGCCGAGCGCCACCCGACGAAGCGTCCGGAACACGGCGGACGCAACGCGGGAATCTGAAATCTTCGAAACCTGCATCTACGCCACCGGCAACATCTCTAAGCTGAAATACTCTGCGCACCGTATCGAACGGTCCGAAATAGTCGAGATTACGTTTTAATGACGCATCCAGACGATGAAAGGATTGTGGTTTTTGACGCACATAGCGGACGTTCTTCCTATGGATTGATCGTTTTCAGAGACCGTCCAGAGGAGATTTCGGGCCGCGTCCGAAAAGGCGCCAACCCGCCGGAATAGCGTGTAAAACCTGCATTTCAGAGGATGGTTTGCGCCCACGCGCAGGCCTCCCGCACCCGCGGACGCGGGCGGAGAGGCCTTGGCAGTGGTCCATCGGCAGCTGCGGCGCCCATGGACGGTATGCGCAGGGGCGGCACGTGCACCGCCCCCTGGGGATTCGCGGTCAGCCGCCGGTCAGGCGATGGCCCCCACGTAGGTGAAGCTGTCGCCCTCGAGGCTCAGCCCGGAGACGCCACCAAGCACCGCGATGAGCTCGTCCTCGTCGGTGCCCTCGCCCAGCAGCCAGATCGAGGTGCCGTCCGGCAGGTCCTCGCGGCCCTCGGCCAGCAGGTAGTCCGAGGCGCTGCCGAAGAGCTGCACGGTGTCGGTGCCGACCTCGAAGTCCCAGACGTAGCCGTAGTCGCCGGTGCCGTCGCTGGCGGCGATGCCGTCGTCGTAATAGGCCCGCGTCGCATCGCCGAAGACGAAGACATCGGCCCCGCCCGCCCCTACGAAGACGTCGATCTCACCCGCGCCGGGCAGCGCCGCGCCGGTGTCGACCGCGACCAGCACCTCGGCGGTGTCGTCGCCCTGGATGATGTCGCTGCCGGTGATCTCGGTGACGGTGATGTCGCCGAAGGTGACGTCGTAGTAGTGGGCGTTGAGGTAGATGCCCCCGGTCGCCGGCGCCTCGTCGATCGAGAAGGTCTCGAGCGTCTGCAGCGTCCAGCCGGTGGGCTCGGCGGTGCCGGCCTCCCAGATCTTGAAGCTGTAGATCCGGTCATAGAGCCCGGTCTGCTCGACCCGGACGGTGACGTTGTACTCGACCTCTTCGGACAGGGTCAGGGCCTGCGATCCGAGCTTCTGGCTGAAGCTGTGATAGCTGTGGCTGGTGAGCTCGTCGGTGTAGAAGAACGCGGCGCCGGGCTCATAGCCGGAGCGGGGCTGCCAGCCACTGATCGGCTCGTCCGTATGCCCCCCCCAGAGCATGCCGATGGCAAAGGCGCCGCCATCGCGTCCGCGGGGGTCCACGTTCTCGAAATCGTGCCCGGTGATGGTCAGGCTGAGCTCGTAGTTGTCCCAGCTGTCATCCCCCAGCACCAGCAGCCGGTCGTACCCGAGATCCACCGGCCGCGCGCCGTCCGCATCCCAGTTCCAGGTGCCGTCGACCACCTGGACCACGTCCTGCAGGTTGGTGACGGTGGACCAGTCGATGGAGTAGTTTGCATCCCAGATGTTGCCGGACTCGTATTCGACAGTGACGTCCGTGGTGAAGACCGTGCCGTTCGTCAGCGTCGCGTAGATCGTGATGACGTCGTCGGCCGAGCTGCCGTCCAGTTCGGCGTAGTCGAGGTCGATGTTGAAATCGCCCTCGTTCTGCAGGCGGCGGGTGTCGGCCCCGATCGAGAGATCCCGCAGGGTGCCTCCGTTCAGGCTGTAGGACAGCGACACCACGTCGGACTCGACGCTTCCGAGAATGTTAATCGCGGTCTGCGCGTCGCCCGGCGTACCGAAGCTCTGCACATCGCCATACCAGACGTCGATGGGCTGGCGGACCTCGAAGGTCACGGTCGCGCTCGCGGTCTGGCTCCCGTCCGAGATCGTGTAGCTCAGCGTGTCGGTGCCCTCGTATCCGACGGGCGCCTCGTAGGTCCAGGTCCCGTCACCATTGTCGGTGAGCGTGCCGTGCGACACCGAGCCCAGCGCCACGACGGTCAGCGTATCGTCGAGGTTGGGATCGTAGTCGTTGGCCAGCAGGTCCGAGGCGTCGAAGGTCACGCTGTCGGTCAGGCCGATAATGTCATCCACCGCCACGGGCGCATGGCTAGACGGCACGTAGCTTCCATCCTCGTCGGTGATCGGCTGCAGCGAGTTCTCGAAGTAATCGACGTATGCCGTGTAGCCGGGGACGGCGCCGGTGAACGAGGTGCTGCCCGCGAAAAGCCCGACCTGCGAGACCGTCATCTCGCGATCATAGGTGAAGGCCTCGACCCAGCCCGAGCCGCCGCACCGGTATTCGAAGGTCCAGGCATCGCCCTCGCGGGTGATCCTGAGGTCCTCGACAACGCCGGAACCGATGGACTGGAACAACGGATAGGTGGTTTGCCCACCCACAATCATGCCGACGATCAGGGTCAGCGTGCCGCCGGTGTAGGCGAGGTCGAAGCGGATCCAGTTCTCGTCATCCTGCACCACCAGCAGACCGTGCTCCTGGTAGCGCTGCGCGGGCTCGCTCAGGAAGCCCGCCGAGATCTGGAAATCCATGTCCGGCACGTCTTGCAGCATGCGCGGCGTGGTCATGACATCCGAGGCGCTGACCTGTACCCCGGCAGGAGACACGATGGCGAGCATCGCGTCGTCGTCGTCATAGGCGAGGTAGGCCGTCCCCGCGATGCCGCTGAACTGCCACGCAGGATCTATGCTGCCGCCGGAGAAATCGTCCGACACCGCGTCGAAAGTGTCGACAAGGACAGAGACGGTGCCTTCATCCGTGTAGGTGCCGTCGCTGACCACATATGTGAAGCTGTCGAGCCCCTCGAACCCCGTGTTCGGCGTGTAGAGGTAGTTGCCGCCGCCGAGATCGGTGATGGTGCCGGACCCGGACGTCGAGATGCTCGTGATCGTCAGCGTGTCCTCGTTGATGTCGGTGTCGTTGGCCAGCAGGTCGTCCGCGGTGAAGGCAAGGGCCGTTCCCGGATCGGTCGAGAGGTAGTCGTCGACGGCGACCGGCGGCGCCGGGGGCGGCAGGTAGCCCAGATCCTCGTCGCCGATCAGGTCGGTGTCCGCCTGCACGTAGTCGACAAGGACCGAGATTGCCGAAGAACTGCCGACGCTGCCGGCGAACAGTCCGGCCTCGGTGAGCTCCATCGCGTGCTGGACACTGCCTGCCGTGACCCAGCCATCCTCGTCGTTCGAGTAGAGGAAGGTGAAGGTGTTCCCGACCCGCTCGATGCGGAGGAAGCGCACGTCCGAAGTGACCGCGACCTTCATCACCTGAGAGGAGACGCCATTCACTGTGACTGCGGCGAAGGCATAGACCCTCTGGCCGTCGCTGTAGAGATCGTAGCGCAGCCAGTTCGACGAGTCCTCCTCGAGCAGGAAGCCCTGCATCTGGTGACCCACGCTCGGCGCTCCCAGGAATCCGACCTCGAGCGCGAGGTCCTCATCGCTGATCTCCTGCATGACACGCACGGCGTTGCGGGTGGTGCCCCAGAGGTCATAGTTGCCGTTCGAGGTAGAGAGCTCGAGCAAAGCGTGCTCGGTGTTGCCGGTGAGTTCGACGTCGGTGCCCGCGGGTTCGACCAGCGTCCAGCCGAGCGACAGGCTTTCGACGTTGAAATCGTCCGAAGCAAAACGCGGGATCGGCGGCGTGCCCGCGGTCAGCGTCACAGTCCCGGTCACTTCGGTGCCGCCGTCGGTAACGACATAGGTGAAGCCGTCGTAGCCCTCGTAGCCAGTGTCGGGCTGGTAGGTCCAGGTGCCGTCGCCGTTGTCGGTCAGGCTGCCGTGCTCGGGGGTGCCCACCGAGACCACGGTGAGCGTATCGCCGTCCGGGTCGCTGTCATTGGCCAGCAGGTCGTCGGCCGAGACGATGAGCGCGGTATCCGCGTCGGTCGCGAAGGCATCGTCCCCCGCCACCGGCGCGGCGCTGACCCCGTCCTCGAACACGATGGGATCGCTGTCGATGCTCACGTAGTCGACCTCGGCGGTGAAGCTGCCGGCACTGCCGGCGCTGCCGGCGAAGACGCCCGCCTCGGTGACGGTTATGGCACGGGTCAGGGTGCCTGCCGAGATCCAGCTGCTGCCGTCCTGCGAATGGTAAAGCCGGAAGGTGTCTCCATCCCGCTCAAGCCGCAGGTAGGGGGCGCTGCCGGAAACGACCTGCACCTTGAAAGCCTGGCTCGACACGCCGTTCACGGTCACCGCGCCGAAGGCCCAGAGCTTGGTGCCGTCCGAGTAGGTATCGAAGCGCAGCCAGGTGCTCTCGCTCTCCTCGATGACGAAGCCCTGCATCTGGTACTGCGCCGTGGGCGTCGACAGGAAACGCGCCTCGAGCATGAAATTCTCGTCGGCCACCTCCTGCATCGCGCGAACGGCGTTGTTTGTGTTCCAGATGTCGTGGCTGCCGGTGCCGGTGGTGAGCGTCAGGTAGGCCTCGGCCCCGTCGGTTTCGAGCCCCTGCGACGAGCCCGAGGGCGCGATCACGGTCCAGGCGTCGCCCAGCGTCTCGGTGTTGAAATCGTCCGAGACGAAGGCCGGTGTCGGCGGCGTTCCGACGGTGACGGTCACCGTCGCGGAGGCTTCGGACTGGCCGTTCGAGACCGTGTAGCTGAAGCTGTCATAGCCCTGGTAGCCGGTTGTCGGCTGGTACGTCCATGTGCCGTCGCCGTTGTCGGTCAGGGTCCCGTGCCCCGGCGCGCCGACCGAAGTCACGGTCAGGGTCTGGCCGCTGCCATCGTTCGCCAGCAGGTCGTCGGTGCTGACCACGAGCGCCGCATCCGCCGCCGTGACGAAGGCGTCGTCTCCCGGGTCGAGCGGCACGATGCCATCGTCCTCGGTCAGCAGCGGGTCGCTGTCGATCTCGAAATAGTCCACCTGCGCGGTGAAGCCGGTGGCGTTGCCGGTGTTGCCCGCCACAACGCCGGCCGCCGTCACCTCGATCGCCTGGGTAAAGCTGCCCGCCGTGACCCAGGTGGCGCCATTGGTGGAATATTCCATGGTCCAGACGTCGCCATCACGGGACACCCGCAGATAGGGCGCACTGCCGCCATTGATCCGGACCTGGAAGCGGCTGCTCGTGGTGCCGTCGATGGTGACCGCTGCAAACGCGTAGAGCTTGCTGCCGTCAGAATAGGTGTCGAAGCGGATCCAGGTGTCGCTGTCTTCTTCGAACAGCAGGCCCTGAAGCTGATACTGGCCGGTGGGGGTGGTCAGGAAGCGGGTCTCGACGACCATGTCGTCATCGGCGACGTCCTGCATCGCCCGCGCGCCGTTGTTGGTCCCCCAGACGTCGTAGTTGCCGTCGGGCGTGATCAGCTCGAGCCAGGCATCGGTGCCGTCGGCGCTGAGCGCGTGGCTGATGCCCGCGGGCCCCTCGATGCGCCAGACGGAGTCGAGTGTGGCGGCAGAGAAATCGTCCGAAATGGCCTGGGCCTCGGCGGCGACGGTCAACGTCACCGTGGCGTCCGAGGTGTCGGTGCCGTCCGACACCGTGTAGCTGAAGCTGTCTGCTCCGGTGTAGCCGGTGTTGGGCTGGTAGGTCCACGTGCCGTCACCGTTGTCGGTGAGCGTGCCGTTGGTGGCGGGGCCGACGCTGACGATGCTCAGCGTGTCGCCGTTGGCGTCCTCGTCATTGCCCAGCAGGTCCTCGGGGCTGATCACCAGCTGCGTGTCGGGGAGCGTCGACAGCGCATCGTCCTGCGGAGCGGGGGCGGTGTTTCCCTCAAGCGCCACCGGGTCCTCGACGACGAGCGGATCGCTGTCGATCTCGAAATAGTCCACCTGCGCGGTGAAGCCTGTGGCATTGCCGGTGTTGCCGGCGACGACGCCCGCGGCGCTCAGGTCGAGCGACTGCGTGAAGCTGCCGGCGGTCACCCAGGCGGTGCCGTTGGTGGAATATTCCATCGTCCAGACGTCGCCATCGCGCGCGACGCGCAGGTAAGGCGCGCTGCCGCCGTTGATCCTCACCTGGAAGCGGGCGCTGGAGACCCCGTCGATGGTGACCGCGGCAAAGGCGTAGAGTCTGCTGCCGTCGGAATAGGTGTCGAAGCGGATCCAGTTGTCCGCGTCCTGCTCGAACAGCAGGCCCTGAAGCTGGTACTGGCCGGTGGGTGTCGACAGGAAGCGGGTCTCGATGACCATGTCGACATCGTCGACCGCCTGCATCGCGCGCGCGCCGTTGTTGGATCCCCAGACATCGTAGTTGCCGTCAGGCGTGACCAGTTCCAACCACGCCTCGGTGCCGTCGCCGTCGAGCGCGTAATCGATCCCCGATGGTCCCTCGATCACCCACACGGAATCGAGGACAGACGAAGAAAAATCGTCGGAAGAGCTCATAAAATAACTCCGAAAGAAAATGCAAAAAATGCAGTCTATAAGATCCGGCATATGTTACGCGGCGCGGCGCTTATCGCCAAGCAGTTTGCGACCGCTGTCCTGAAAGTTTGTGTCGGCAGAAGTTTTGCAAGGCGGGGCAAGAGCTTTCACGCTGCGGCGCCGCATTCGTGGGCAGCACCCGCACCCTGCAAGCGCTTTGGCGGCCCCTCCTGTCGGCACCCGACGGCCGGACTCGCGCTTAAGGCGATTCGCCCTACGTGAAAGCTGTTCTGTATCCGAGGGGGCGCGGCAAGCGCCGGAGTCCTGAAAGCCCAGCCGAAACCACCTGTAAGAAGCGCTGCCAGATGCATCGGGGCGTGACTCAGACGACACAGCCTCGTGCAGAGTTTTCAATCACCCTTGCCGGAGAGGCCCGAAATGGAGCGAATTGGGGTTGATTTTTGCATGCGCGGCGCCAAGACTTCTGGCATACGTGTCTCATCTGATTCACGAATTGTCATATTTCGGGGGCATTTTTCTCCCCCCTGACGTTCATACCAGTCGTAATACCAAGTTGTTTTTTCGGAGTATTATCTATGAAGACCGCGATTCTCGCCGGAGGCAAAGGCACGCGCCTTGCCGAAGAGACAAGCGTCAGACCCAAGCCGATGGTTGAGATTGGCGGCAAACCGATCCTCTGGCACATCATGATGATCTACTCGCATTTCGGGTTCAACGACTTCGCTGTCGCTCTGGGTTACAAGGGCGACTACATCAAACGCTACTTTGCTGAATACGGCTCGCTCTCGGGCAATCTTACCGTCCGCATCGGCCAGGACACCCCGGTTCAGCGCCATGAGATCGAACACGCCCCCTGGTGCGTCGACCTGATCGAAACCGGCGAGGAGACCCTGACCGGCGGTCGGGTCAAGCGCCTCAAACCTTACATCGGCAACGAGACCTTCATGCTCACCTGGGGGGATGGCGTCGCCGACGTGAACATCAACGACCTGATCGCCTTCCACCGCTCGCACGGCAAGCTCGCGACGATCACCGCGGTGCGCCCGCCGGCGCGCTACGGCCACATGCGCTTCGACGGCGACCAGGTCACCGCATTCGAGGAGAAACCGCAGACTGCAGAGGGCTGGATCAACGGCGCCTTCTTCGTGCTCGAACCCGAGGTCTTCGACTACATCGAGGGCGACATGGTCATGTTCGAACACGCGCCGCTCGAGAACCTCGCGAAGGACGGGCAGCTCATGGCCTATCGCCACGAAGGCTTCTGGTCGGCGATGGATACGCTGCGCGACAAGCACAATCTGCAGAAAACTTGGGAAACGGGCAATCGCCCCTGGGCTCTTTGGGAAAAGTGAAGATGAAAGTTCTTGTAACCGGAAACCGCGGATATATTGGCGTCATCCTCACTCCGATGCTTCAGGCAGCCGGACATGAGGTGACAGGCATCGACAGCGACCTCTACAGCCGGTGCACCTTTGCACCGGGTGGCGAGATGCCCGAGGTGCCGACCCTGCTGAAGGACATCCGCGACGTCGAGCCCTCGGACTTCGAAGGCATCGACGCCGTGCTGCATCTCGCCGCGCTCTCGAACGACCCGCTGGGCGATTTCCGCCCCGAGGTCACCGAGGACATCAACTTCCACGGCACCATGCGGGTGGCCCGCGCGGCCAAGGCCGCGGGCGTGTCGCGCTTCGTGTTCTCGTCGTCGTGCTCGAACTACGGTGCGGGCGGCGCGGACTTCATCGACGAGACCGGCGCCTTCAACCCGGTCACGCCCTATGGCGTCAGCAAGGTGAAATCGGAACTGGCGCTGGCCGAGCTGGCCGACGACAAGTTCTGCCCGACCTTCCTGCGCTCGGCCACCGCCTATGGCGTGAGCCCGCGCATCCGCTTCGACCTGGTGCTCAACAACCTCGTCGCCTGGGCGGTCACCACCGGCAACATCCACATGAAGTCCGACGGCACGCCATGGCGCCCGATCACCCATATCGAGGACATCAGCCGCGCCTTCGTCGCCACGCTCGAGACGCCGGTCGAGAAGATCCGCAACGAGGCGTTCAACGTGGGCGTCACCGAGCACAACTACCAGATCAGGGAACTGGCCGAGATCGTCGCCGAGATCGTGCCGGGCTGCGAGGTGACCTTCGCCGACGACGCCGGGCCCGACAAGCGCTCGTACCGGGTCAACTGCGACAAGATCCAGCGCGTGATGCCGCACTTCAAGCCGCAGTGGGACGCGCGCAAGGGCGCCCAGTCGCTCTACGAGGCTTACAAGGCCGTGGACCTGACGCTCGAAGAGTTCGAAGGCCCGCGCTACCAGCGCATCGGGCACATCAAGAAGCTCATCGCCGACGGCGTCATCGACACCTCGCTGCATCATCTCGAGACCCGCGACAACGGCATCGACCCCACCTTCCGCGAGGACGCCGCCAAGGTCTCGTGCATCTCCTGCGGCTGCGAGGGGCTGGAGCCGATCCTCGACCTCGGGCCGATGCCGCGTTCGGACGGCCTGCTCGAAGAGGGCTCGCTCAAGAACCAGGAAAGCCTCGTGCCGCTGCGGCTCGGCTACTGCCCCGGCTGCTCGCTGGTGCAGCTGCTCGAGACCCGTCCGCCGGAAGAGATGTTCGGCGACGACTACGTCTACTTCTCGTCCTTCTCCGAGGACCTGCTGGCCCACTCGCGCAAGAACGCGCTCGAGCTGATCGAGATGCGCGGGCTCGACAAGGGCAGCCTCGTGGTCGAGATCGCCTCGAACGACGGCTACATGCTCAAGAACTTCAAGGAGCAGGGCGTCGGCGTCCTTGGTGTCGATCCGGCAAGCCAGCCCGCCTCGGCGGCGCGCGAGAAGGGCATTAACACGATCATCGACTTCTTCGGCACCCGCGTCGCCGGGCAGGTGCGCGAGATCCGGGGCGAGGCCGACGTGATCATCGCCAACAACGTGGTGGCCCACGTGGCCGACCAGAACGACCTCGTCGCGGGCATGGCGCATCTGCTGGCCGATAACGGTGTCGTGGTGGTGGAATTCCCCTACGTCCGCGATCTCATCGACTTCATCGAGTTCGACACGATCTACCACGAGCACCTCTGCTACTTCTCCGTGGGCTCGGCCAAGACGCTGTTCGAACGCCATGGGCTCTACCTCAACGATGCCCGCAGGGTGGCGATCCACGGCGGCTCGCTGCGGCTCTACTTCGAGAAGACCCCGAACCCGTCCGAGGCGGTGACCGCCCTGCTGGCGGAAGAGAAAGCGCTCGGGCTCGACCGCTACGACTACTACGCCGACTTCGGTGCCCGCGTCCGCGCCTTCCGCGAGGAAGCCCGCAAGCTGGTCTCCGAGATCCGCGCCGACGGCAAGCGCATCGTGGCCTACGGCGCCGCCGCCAAGGGCACCATCATGCTCAACTACCTGTCGCTCGACAGCCAGAGCATCGAATACGCGGTCGACAAGAACGTCCACAAGCAGGGCAAGTACATGCCCGGCGTGCGGGTGAGGATCTACGATCCGGAGAAGCTGAAGACCGACAAGCCGGAATACGTGATGATCCTGCCGTGGAACTTCCGCGACGAGATCGTCCGGCAGCAGAAGGACTTCCTCGCCGGTGGCGGCAAGTTCGTCGTGCCGATCCCGAGCCTCGAGATCGTCGAGAACTGACATGACCGCATATTCCTGTCCGGCCTGCGGGTCTCACGCGACGGGGGAAATCTACCGCCTCGAGTCGATCCCGGTGCAGTCCTGCATCCTGCTCGACGACCCGTCCGAGGCGCGTGATTTTCCGCGACGTCCCATCGAGCTGCATTTCTGCGACGATTGCGGCCTGGTGTTCAACGCGCTCTTCGACCTCGCCATGGTCGACTACGCCTCCACCACGGAGGAGAGCCAGCACTTCTCGGGGACTTTCAACCGCTTCGCCAAGGAGCTGGTGGAAGAGATCGCCGAGACCGACGAACTCGGGGGCCGCAAGGTCCTCGAGATCGGCTGCGGCAAGGGCGATTTCCTGCAGGAACTGGTGCAGCGCACCGGGGCGCTGGGGCTCGGGGTGGATCCCGGCTTCATCCCCGAGCGCCTGCCCGGCGCCAACGGCACCGAGATCCGCTTCCAGCGCGAGTATTTCGACCCCGAGACCATCGCCGACACCCCGGATTACGTGGTCTGCCGCCACACGCTCGAGCATATCCCCGACGTCGGCCCCTTCATCGGCGACATCTCTCAGGTGATCGACGGGCGCGACGACGTGGGCATCTTCTTCGAGACCCCCGACGTCGCCCGCGTGCTCGACGAGGGCGCTTTCTGGGACATCTACTACGAGCACTGCTCCTATTTCACGCTTGGCAGCCACGCGCGGCTGTTCCGCCGCAACGGGCTGGGCGTGACTCGGACCTATCTCGCCTACGACGACCAGTACATCATCCAGTACGCCCGTCCCGGCGAGGCCCCGTCCCTGCCCGAGGAAGACGATCTCGAACGTCTCCGCAAGCTCGCCGCCGACTTCCCGGCCCGCGTCGACGCGGTCCGCAAGAAGTGGAAGGAGTTCGTCGAGACCCGCCACGCCGCCGGCAAGCGGGTGGCGATCTGGGGCGGCGGCTCGAAGGGGGTGTCGTTCTGCACCACCGACGGGCTCGGCCCGATGCTGAGCCACGTGGTGGACATCAACCCCTACAAGCAGGGCAAGTACCTGCCCGGCGCGGGGCTGCGGGTGTCTGCCCCCGAGGATCTCGCCGCCGAGCCGCCCGACACCGTGATCGTGATGAACCCGGTCTACCTGCCCGAGATCGGCGCCCAATTGGCGTCGATGGGGCTCAACCCTGAACTGACGGCGGTGTGACATGAGCCTCTCGACCCATTGCCCCCTCTGCGGCGCCGATCATCCCGAAGCTGTCTACACGCTGGGTGACGTGCCGGTGATCTGCAACCAGCTCTGGCCCGACGCGGGCGCGGCCCGCACCGCGCCCTCGGGCAACGTGGAGCTGGTGGTCTGCCCCGACTGCGCCTTCATCTGGAACCGGGCCTTCGACCCGGACTGCATGGAATACGCGCCGGGCTACGAGAACGCCCTGCACTTCTCGCCGCATTTCCAGTCCTTTGCCGAGGACCTCGCGGCGGGGCTGGTGGAGCGCTTCGACCTTGCCGGCAAGCACGTGTTCGAGATCGGCTGCGGCGACGGCCACATGCTCGACCTGATGGCCGCGAACGGCGTGGCGACCGCCACCGGCTTCGACCCTTCGATGGAAGGCAAGGAGACGCCCTACACCGCCCGTGACGGCGTCGAGATCGTGCCCGAGTACTTCCGCTCGGACCAGCTCGGCCGCCCCTTCGACGCCATCCTCTGCCGGCACGTGCTCGAACATCTCGACGCGCCCATGTCGCTTCTGCAGGACATCCGCCGCGCCATCGGCGAGCGCGATGTGCCGGTCTATTTCGAGGTACCGAACGCGGGCTGGATGCTCGACGCGGTGTCGATGTGGGACGTGATCTACGAGCACGTGGGCTACTGGACGGCACCGGCGATCATCACGCTGTTCCGCCGCGCGGGCTTTGCGCCGACCTCGGTCAGCGTGGGCTATGGCGGACAGTTCCTGATGGTCGAGGCCCGCCCCGCGGATCCCGAGCCCGGCTACCTCGACCCCGACGCCCCCGAGGTCCTGGCCGCGGCACGCGCCTTCGGCGATGCCGCCACAGGCGCGCTTGCCAGCTGGCGCGAGAAGCTCTCGGGCGTGCACGGGCGTGCGGTGATCTGGGGCGCGGGCTCGAAGGGCATTACCTTCGCCAACGCGCTCGGCGCCGCCGGCGCCCCGCTCGCCGCGATGGTCGATCTCAACACCCGCAAGCACGGGCTGCTGGCCCCCGGCGTCGCACTCCCGGTCGTCGCCCCCGGCGAGCTCGCCGAGATCGGCCCCGATCTGGTGCTGATCTCGAACGCGCTCTACGAGGCCGAGATCACCGGACAGGTCCGCGGCATGGGCCTCGCACCGGAATTCGCCGTGGTGACGGGTTGAGCAGAGTTGGCCCATCCCGTTCCCCTAAAGGACGCCCGCGTCCTTCCGATCTGTGCTATGCTTTCGCCCGGATCACATTTGTGACTTTTGGATTCGATCCGAGTTATTGCCGGACAGCCCACCATGTTTCTTGACCCGAAGTTCTATCTCCGCATTTTCTGGACCCGGCTGCCGATCTTCCTGGCAATGCTCTTCGCCGCGATGTTGGCAGGCTTTATCCTGATCAAGACGCTGCCGACAGTCTACAGGGCACAAGCCGTCCTGTTGGTGGAGAACTCCCAGATTCCCACCACGCTTGCGACCTCGACCGTCAGCACCGACCTGACCGAACAGATCCAGATCATCCAGCAGCGCCTGATGACCCGGGAGAACCTGCTCGACCTTGCGCACAAGTTCGATCTCTACGCCGATCAGCCCGACATGCAGCCGGACGAGATCGTGGAATCGATGCGGGACCGGATCGACATCTACCTCGCCGGTGGCCGGGGCCGTGTGACCACGGCGACGATCTCGGCCGAGGCCTCGAGCGGCGCCGCGGCGGCGGGCATTGTCAACGAGCTGGTGACCCGCGCCCTCGGTCAGGACGCAGCCTTCCGGACCGAGGTTGCCGCGGACACGCTGACCTTCTTCAAGAACGAGGTCGCCCGTCTCGGCGAAGAGCTCAGCATTTCCGACAAGCGCATCCTCGACTTCAAGAACGAGAACGTGGACGCGCTGCCCGAAACCCAAGAATACCGCCTGAGCCGCCAGTCACAACTTCAAGAACGGCTCGCCCAGACCCAGCGCGAGATCAGCCAGCTCGGCGAACAGCGGCGGCGACTGGTGGATCTCTTCGAGTCCACGGGCCGCGCCGATATCGTCCAGCAGCGCCCGCTCAGCCCCGAGGAGCAGGAACTGCGCGCGCTCCAGTCCGAACTGCGCGAGGCGCTGGCGGTGTTCAGCACCACCAATCCCAAGGTTGTCGCCCTGCAGAACCGGGTCAACCGGCTTGAGGCGGAACTCGCCGGGGCCGCCACCGAGCCCGAAGACGGCACGAACCCGCGCGAATCCGTCTTCAGGGCGCAGCTGGTCGAGATCGACAGCCAGCTGAACTCGCTCGAGACGTTGGCGGCCGGGCTCGAAGTCGAGATCGGGGCTCTTCGCGAGAACATCGAACAGACGCCGTCGAACGCGATCACGCTCAATGCCATGGAGCGCGACCGTGACAACGTCCAGATTCAGTACGACACCGCGGTATCGCGGCTCTCGCAGGCCGCCACCGGCGAGCGCATCGAGGTGATGTCGAAGGGCCAGCGCCTCTCGGTCATCGAGCGGGCGGACATCCCGACCAAACCCGCCAAGCCGCGGCGCCTGATGATCGCGGCGGGCGCGGTGGGCGCGGGCCTGTTCCTCGGCGCGGCGATGGTCCTGCTGCTGGAATTCCTGCATCCGAAGATCCGGCAGCCGTCCGAACTGACCAAGAAGCTCGGCATCACGCCTCTGGGCACGCTGCCCTTCGTGGAGCCTCCCCGCAAGTCCTGGGGATGGGGACGGCGACGCTATGGTGTCGCCGCACTGGCGATGATCGTCCTGGCGCTGGTTACAGGACTGCTGGCGGTCGACCAGCAGCTTCTGCCGCTGGAACAGCTCGCCGAAAAGATCATGGCCCACGCGAGGCTCTGAGGGGCCGATCGCCCATCGCTTCGCAACGGTGCACAAAGACAGAAAGGACACGAGATGGACAAGCTACAGGCGGCAATCGCACAGGCGCGGCAGCAACGCACCGCGGGCATCGCCCCGGGCATCCGCCGTCCCGCCGACAAGACACAGGCTTGGGACGCGCTCGCCTCGTTCACGCCCGATCCCAAGCATCTGGAGCGCAACCGCATCGCGGTGAACACGCGCGGCCCCGCCCGCGCCGCGCTTGACCTGCTGCGTACCCGGCTGCTCGAGCTTGCGCAGAAGAACAGCTGGAAGCGGGTGATGATCACCTCACCGACGCCGGGCTGTGGCAAGACTACGGTGAGCGCAGGGCTGGCGCTGGCGATCCAGCGTCAGGTGGAACGTCGCAGCGTGCTCATGGACCTCGACCAGCCCCGTTCCGGGTTGGGTCGCGCCCTCGGGCTGCGCCCCGAACACGACGTGACGGAACTGCTGTCAGGCGCGGTCACCGCCGCCGAGCAGATGTACCGGATCGGCGGCAACCTTGCGGTGTCGGCCAGCGCAAAGGGGCACAACCGGGACTCTGAGCTGCTCAAATCCTCGCGCGCCCGCGATTGCATCGACGAGATCGAGCGCACGTTCGCGCCGGACATCATGCTCTTCGACGCCCCGCCCTTCTTCGTCAGCGACGACGCCATGGCGGCAGCCCACCTGATGGACTGCGTCATCATCGTCGGCGCGGCCGAGCAGACGACCATCGCCGAGATCGACGCCACCGAGCGCGAGCTGTCCCAGCACTGCAACATCGCGGGCGTCGTGCTCAACAAGTGCCGCTTTGGCATCGAGCACTCGAACTACGACTATCACTGAGCGATCCGCGCGCCGGAGTCGCGACACTTCCGCTGCCTCCCCCTTGGGTCGCTATGAAAGACGCATTTTGACTTGAATTCATAGGTTGCCATCATGACGAAGCCATTGGTCTCCATCGGCCTGCCCGTCTGGAACGGGGAAAAATACCTCGCCTGCGCCATCACCTCGATCCTTGAGCAGAGTTTCGAGGATTTCGAGTTGCTCATCGCCGACAACGCCTCGACCGACCGCACCGCCGAGATCGCCAGAGAGTTCTGCGCCAGGGACCCCCGGGTGCGCTACGTGCGCCACGCCAGCAACATCGGCGCCGCAGGGAACTTCAACTACGTCTTTCACGAGACCACCGGGCGCTACTTCAAATGGGCCGCCTACGACGACATGCTCGCGCCGGATTTCCTGGCGGAAACCACCGCCGCGCTCGAGAAGGACCACGAGGGCCGGGCCGCGCTCGCCTATCCGCAGACACTCCTCATCGACCAAGAAGGCGCGCCGCTGGGGCTTTATGATGCCGCCATGCGCCGCGGCGGCCAGGCACCCGCCACCCGGCTCGACGAGCTGATCGGACCCGGCGACCACACCTCGTCGCTCATCCACATGTGCTTTCCGGTCTTCGGCCTCATCCGACGCAGCGCGCTCGAGACCAGCAGCCTGATCTCGAACTGGCCGCGCTCGGATCACCTTCTTCTGGTGGAGCTGGCGCTGAAGGGTGACTTTCTCGAGATCGAGCGGCCGCTGTTCCTGCGCCGCAGTCACGACGAAGGCTCGGTCATCTCGGCCGAGAAGACCGCCTCGAGCGGCACAGAGGTCGAGCGCAAGCTCGCCGCATGGTTCGATCCCAAGCGCGGCAAGCGGTTCCCGGCGACCAACATCCGGCTCGGGCTCGGCTACCTGCGCGCAGCGCTCGTCACTCCGATGCCGGTGCCGCAGCGGGCCCGTGCAACGGCGGTTGCGCTCGGCTGGATGCGACGGCACTGGCGGATCCTCGGCGGCGAGTTGAAACTCGTGCTCGCCGACCGGATCCGCCCGAGCTGAGTTTCGAAGGTCCGGGTCAGGTCGCGCGCCGCGCCCTGACCCGTGCCGACAGTTGCGAGCGCTCCTCGCGCGTCAGGCAGAACAGCGCCACCGTGGAGCAATAGGCGAGCCCTCCCACGAATCCGCAGGACAGGAACCCGGCCCAGCCGTCGGCGAGGCCAGCGTATTTCAGCGGCAACCAAATGCAGAGCCCACCAAGTGATGGAAGCAGGCCTTTCACGACCGTGTCGCGCAGGAACTCCGACCAGCGCAACCCGGTGAGCTTCAGCCCCATCGGCCAGAATACCCCGAGCTGCCAGATGATGTGCACCGCCAGAACCGCAAGCGCGACCCCGAGGAGCCCGTAGTCGGTCAAGGTCAGCACGAGGAACACGCCGGCGGCGATCGCGAGGCCGGACAACACCGCGTGCAGGAAGAAGCTCCGCAACTCGCCCAGCGCGATGACCACGCGCGACAGCAGGCCCGAGGCGTAGGCGAAGGGGAAGGTCAGGAACATGATCTGCATGACCTGACCCGTCGCCGCGTGATCCGGCCCGAGGTAGAGTGTGATGAACTCCTGCGCGTAGACGATACCGGGGGTCCCGATGGCCATGCTCAACCACAGCGCATAACGCCCGCCCCGCGCATAGGTCTTGCCCAGCTGCGGCAGGTTGCCCTGCGCCGCCATCGCCACCATGACCGGCTGGATCGGCGCCAGCGCCATGCCCATGACGCTCGTCATGCGGCGTTCGAAGATCGTGCCGATGAAGAAGCCGTTGACCTGTTGCGGGGTGCCGAAGAGGTTCAACAGGAAGATCGCCGCGCCCTGATGGATGAACAGCGCGACGCCGCCCAGCGTGGTCCAGAACCCGAAGGACAGCATGTCCCGCACCGCCGCAAGGCTGAAGCGGTGCAGCGAGGGGCGAAACTCCGGCAGGATCCGCTGCGCCACGATGATGTTGATGACAGCGCCGGCCCCGGCCGTCAGGCAGGAGGCAAGCGGCACCCAGACGACGCTGGTGCTCACCCCGAAGAGGAAGGCGAAGGTCAGGCAGATCTTCAGCAGATTGAGTCCCACGTTGATCGCGTCGCGCAGGAAAAAGACCTGCCGGACCTCGTAGGCGATGGTGAAAGGCACCACGAAAACCGTGAGCGACAGCTCGATCAGCACGAGCAGCGCCATGATCTTCGCCTTGCCAAGCATCTCGGGGTCGATGCTCAGGAACCAGTCGATGTGCATGGCCCCGATGCTGCCAACCAGCAGCAGCACCGCGACGAACCCCATGAGGGCGAAGACCAGAGAGGAGTGCGACCGCATCACCTCGTCCGGTCGGCCCTCGGAATAGGCGGTGATCACCGACCGGCTGAGGGCGCTGGCGTAGGACGAGATGATGAAGGGCACCAGCAGCAGGAGCATCGAGATCAGCGGGTAGATCGCGAACTCTTCGGCCGGCACGCGCGCGAGCAGATACTGGTAGAGCCAGAACACGAAGATGACGTTGACGAGCACCGTGCCAATGCCGCTCGCGGAATTGACCAGCACGCGCAGTTTGCGGGGGGGAACCAGTGTCATGAACTTGTCCTGTACGCTTTCTCAGTCCCGGCCCGCCGCCCACCGCATCGGGTAGGACTGCGGCCGGATCAGCGAAAGCAGCGGGAAAATCGGCAGTCGCATCAGCCAATGCCAGCTCTGCGCCCGGACCAGAAGCCCGGCGTGCCGCCAGAGCAGCCGGTAGCCTTCGGCTGGGTGGCCTGCGCCAAAGGCCTCGCGGATGGTATGCGCAGCGCATTTGCCGAGGAACCGGGCCTTGGCGACTGAGGCCCCCGGGAGACAGGGATAGCGCCCCTCCCCTTCCGCCCGCAGCATGCGTTCGAACCCTTCGAGGACGGAGGGGAAATTCGAGGTGAGGCTGTCGCCTCGGCCAACGTGATGCACCACGAGCGGGCGTCCCCCGAGAACCAAGCACCGCCCGGCGGCGGCGGCGCGAAGGAAGAGATCGGTGTCCTCGGAACAGCGGATGTCCGTGGCGTAACCGCCAAGGCCGGCAAAGACATCGGCCCGGACCACGACATTGCACGAGCCGTAGCGCGTGCCCGGATCCCTTTCGACCGCTTCGAGAAAGCCCGGATGGTTGCGCGCGGTCACCGGCCCGGGACCGGTCGCGGGGGTCTCGCCATCCGCGGCATCCACGGTCTTGAGGAAGATCAGCGCCGGAGCCTCCGCCGTGCGGACCGCCTCGACGAGCGCGTCCAGCGCTCCGGGCAGCCAGTAGTCGTCGCTGTCGAGAAACGCGAGGTAGCGAGCATCCGTGGCCGCGGCCCCGGTGTTGCGCGCGGCTCCCGGTCCGGCGTTGGTCTGCGTGATCACCCGCCCCCGCAGATCGGGGTTGAGCACCAGCGCCGCGCGAGCGGCCTCGGCGCTGTCATCGCCCGAGCCATCATCGACCACGACGACCTCGACCGGATCGGGACCGGCGTACTTCAGACTGGCGATGGCACGTCCGACGGTCGCGGCACGGTTATAGACGGGGATGATGATGCAGAGGTCGGCTCCGCTCATAGCGGGCACTCGCGGCAGCGCGGCGATGCACCGAGCCGCCCGTCGGGGAGACCCATTTCATGAATTTCGGAGGTGAAGAGCATGGTTGGCAATTCCGGTAACACATGTCCCTTGCCGGAAACGCCGAAGCGGACCTTGCGGGCCATCCGGACACTCGGGATCTACAAAATGAACTTTCGCCGAAGCGATATCAGGCAAAACAAAGCAACGGCCCCGCTGTGCGGGATCGCTCCGAAACGCTACGCGAGGCGCCCGGACCCGTCAATGTTTTATGGTCTTTCCGGCCTTCGCAGGGCGTCTGGAGATTGAAGGCGCCGCGCTTTGCGAGGCGGTCCAGATCCGGCATCCGGAGGTGTATTCCGACAGAGACAAAACGAGGGCGGCTCGCTTCCGCGAACCGCCCCCGCTGAAAACTGTGTTGCGCCCCTGCTCCGTCAATCCTTCGCCGGAGCAAGGGATCCTATTGGCAGGCTCAGCCCAGGATGTTGTCCCAGAACAGCAGGCTCTGCGACGAGTCCGCAAGCTCGGCGTTGAGCACCAGCATGTCGGCCTCTGCAGCCATGTCGACCGAGTCGAACACGCTGAGTTCGTCCGGGGTCATCGCCGAATTGAAGATCATGACGTCGGTGATCGACCCGTCGAAGACGTCGGCGAACCCGGCAGTCCCCTGCCGGCTGGCCCATCCATTGGCGCCAACCTGAATGAAGTTGCCATTGTTCTCCCAGCTCGCGTCGAAGTCGGCCTGATCGACGATTTCGCCATCCATGGCGAGAGTGACGACGCTGCCATCGAATGTCATCTGCACCGAATGTTCGACACCCTCCGTCACCGACGTGGAAAGCGTCTTGCTGCCTTCGTCGTTCTGGAAACGTGCGTAGAGCTTGCCGTTCTCAATGTAGCTCGTGAAGTGATCGCCGTTTCCGGAGGCGTCACGGCTCACCAAACCGCCCCGGTTCCACACCGAGTCCGCCTCAAAGGTGAAGGCGATGGTGGCCTCGGTCAGGTCAAGGACGTCGCCCGGGTCGAACTCGGTCACATCTGCCGGCTTCGAGATGTCTCCACCTTCCAGGTAGTACAGCATGTCATCGAGCAGCGGCGGCGTCGCCCCACTTTCCAGCGAGTCGTCCACTCCGTCCGTAGCGGTCCCGAATGTGACCTCGCCGATCTGGCCGTCAAAGACGTTCGTGAAGCCCGACGCACCGTCCGCACTCGCCCAGCCGAGCGCGCCGACCTGGGTGTACTGGCCGCTCGCCGTCAGGTCCGCGACGAAGTCGCTTTCCGCCACGAGAGCGCCGTCCACGAAGAGGTCGATGCCGTCGCTGCCGTAGTCGATCGACACGTCGTAGAGCGTGCCCGCTGTGACGTCGGCCTTCAGGACGGATTCGCCATCGTCGGTCTGGAAGCGGATGTTCAGCTCGCCGTTCTCGATATAGGCGCTGAAGTGATCACCGTTGCCGTAAGCGTCCTGCGAAAGCAGGCCGTAGCGGCCCGAGACGGTGTCCGCCTCGAAGCTGAAGCTGATCGTGCCTTCCGCCGCGTTGAAGCCGTGGTCCGGCGCCCATTCGATGACGTCCGCCGCACTGGACATGTCGACCATGCCAGGGACCAGCGTGACCTCGGTGCCGTCGACAGGTTCTTCGGTCGGGGTCTCGACCGGCTCTTCGGTCGGCTCTTCGGTCGGCTCTTCCGTCGGGGTCTCGACCGCCGGTTCTTCCGAACCTTCGAGCATCGCATCAAGCTCTGCCGCGGTCATCGCGGTGTCCGTGATGGTCACCTCGCCGATGCTGCCATCGAAGATGTCGGTGAAGCCCGCCGAGCCGGATTCGCTGGCCCAGCCGTTCGCACCGATCTGGAGGTACTGGCCATTGCCCTCGAGGCTTGCGGCGTTTCCGCTCGAAGCGACCCGCTCGCCGTTCAGGAACAGGATGATGCCGTCCGGCCCGAAGGAGGTTGTGACCTCGTAGTCGGTCCCGGCCTCGATGCCGCTGAAAGTCAGCGTCGTGTCACCATCGGCGCCCTGGAAGCGGACGCACAGTGTTCCGTTCTGGATGTAGGAGGTGAAATGCGCGCCATCGCCATTGGCGTCACGCGACACCAGACCGCTGCGCCCCGAGACCGTATCCGCGTTGAAGCTGAAGCGGATCGTCCCCTCGGCGACGTCCCAGCCTGCGTCGGGAGCCATCTCGATCACGTCGCCAGCGCCGTTGATCTCGTGCATCCCGGCCGAGGCGAGAACGACACTCGCATCGGTCGGGGTGGCGGGCTCTTCCACACCGGGTTCTTCGACGGTCGGAGTTTCGTCGGGTTTTTCCGCACCGGGCTCTTCGACAGTGGGCTCTTCCACAGTCGGCTCCTCGACGACAGGCTCCTCGACGACAGGCTTTTCGGTTCCGCCTTCAACGGGCGTCCAGCCGTTCTCGAGCAGGTAGAGGAGACGCTCCTGAGCACCGTAGCCGGAGCCGAAATCGATGGCGGACCCAGAGACGGGAACGTAATCCTGCCAGTCGAGACCGTCACCCGAGAGGATCTTGCCGAAATAGTCCGCCGCTCCGGAACTGATCGAATAGACGTAGTTGTCGCCGACAGTCGCGTTGCCCTGGTTGAGGATCCCCGCGGTCACGTTCCCGTCGACAACAACGCCGCTCGTGGTCGAGTTGACACGAATGATGCCGCCGCCGCCGCCGGGCCAAGGAAGGACGGTGTTGTTGAGCACTTCAATGCCGCCCGAGGAGTTTGCAACGATGATCGTGTTCGGTGTCCCGCCCATGATCAGGTTTTCCTCGATCAGGATGTTGTAGCCGCCAATGGCGAGCGGCTGCATCCAGAGAGAACTGTCGCCGGTCGACGGATCGTCGTAGATCAGGTTGCCCCGGATCTCGATGTCATGCGGCCAGTCCGCGCCGCGGGCGAGGAACTGGATCCCGTCGGCATGAGTGTAGGTGCCGTCAGGGTATTTCTGGGGCGCCGCGTCCTCGAGCGTGTTGTTCTCGATGGTTCCGTTGAACGTGTTCCCCACGATCCGGACGAGGTCATCGTTGATGCCCCCCGGCACACGGCCGATAATGTTGTCGGAAAGATCGAACGTATCAACCGTATCGATCTGAATGCTGCCCGGAACGTCGTTGCCTTTCAGCGTGACATCCTGACTGTAGCGCACATCAGACCAGGATCCGAGTTTCGAGTTCACGATCGCAACGTGCTGCGCATCGGAGACGACCAGGCGGCCGGTCAACGAAACACCGTCGAAGGTCAGATTGCTTCCCGTGACCGAGAGGCTTCCGAACGTGGCACCAAGCGGGTTTGCCGCGGTAATCGTCACGTTCGACGGGAAGTCCGTCGCGATCGTCATGTCACCGTAGTTGCCGTCTGCCAGGACGATGGTGTCACCAGATGAGACCTCGCTCAGGGCTTGGGCGAGCTGGGCACTGGTGCCCACGGTTATGGTTGCCATACTTCTTGCTCCATTCGTAATGGCCGAATCCGTCCCTGCGGATTCAGAGTGTCACTGCCCCACGCCCGCAAAAGACCAGCGCCCGGTGAGAACCGGTCCTTTTGTCAGGACTAAAAAAAACGGGGCTGAAAATCGTACCGGCACGAGCCCAATAACGATCGAGCTACGCGCCTACGGATACCAGGGTATTGGTCACTCACTGAGGGCCACACGGTGGCCACCTTCTCAATGTCCCATGAAAGACTTAAGACTTGGTTGAGCACTCCTAGCACCGGCTCGCGAACCTATCAATTTGGCCTAAAGTCGGCGGCGTATTCACGCCGAGATCGGTATGCGCAGTACACCGTTTTTCCGCCGAAATTGCGGCCCCCGGCCCCCGCGCATAGATACGGTCTAGATACGGTGCTCACCCTGTCCGAACTGCGCCGTCCTCGGGCAATCTTGGAAGCGATTGGAAACACATCCATTTGTATGCATACTATGACCCGCTGCTGTGGGCATGCCCGTCCACCGCAGCGCGGCACGTCTTGGTCAAGATCGAAAACTGATCGGCAACGCACAAATCATAACACTCGGCAAGTTTTCGCCGCAGCGCAGCTATACTTTGAGGCGCAACACTGGACCACGCCTAAGTGGATGAGACGTCGGGCAAAAAGCTGACGTTACGACAGAGTCCTCTGCTAATGAGGTGGCCGCGATTTCCCGGACAGGCTTGCTGCGCGGCTAAGCTTGCCTGGTGACCCTGCGACCGCCTGAAGGACAGGGCCCTGATGGGCCTCGACCGGTGTCCTGCCACCGAGAGCTGAATGCGGGCGCTCAGTGTTGTGGAAGGTCATCCATTTGCCGAGGCCAGCCCGGGCCTCCGAGCCGTTTTCGAAGGCGTGGAGGTAGATGGGCGTTGATGATGTGACCGCCCCCCGACGGCATCGATGTGCCGAGGTGGGTCTGCGATGATCCACAAAGGAGGACGGTCACATCATCAACGCCCTCCTAGACCGAAAGCACCGAGCGCCGCCGAAGCAGCGCCAGTGACGGAGCTTCGACAAGGTGCCACGACAGGATGGCGAACATGAGAGTGATCGGCAGAGACAACAGGATGTTCATCCCGGGCGTCATGGGACCGAACAGCCAGATCATCAGGCCCTGCAATGGGAAGGCATAGATATATATGCCGTATGAATAGTCCCCGATCCGGTTGTATGCGAGAAGAGGCCCCCGCGGCACATAGGCCAAGAAGAAAACCGTGTAGGCCAAGGCTGCGGTCTGCAAGAGTGAAGCTATGGCGGAACCGGCGAATACAAAGGCCATGCCCCATAGCCCGAAGGCTGCCCAAACCGTCATTGGAAGCCGGGCGCGAAGAAAGAAGAACAGAACTCCAATCGCAAATGGCTGCGACAACCTGTGCAAGGCGTCGATCTTTGCATGCGATCCCTCTCCGATAACCGCATATGCTGTCCACGCTACGGCATAGAGACCGAGTGCTGCCGCCATCTTACGTTGATTCCGAAAGGCACCCAGAAGACCGATCGCCAGAACCCCCATGTAGCAGACAACTTCATGAACGAGTGTCCAGATTGACCCCTCGACGGTTGGATAGGGGTTGGTCTCGAACACTCCGGGCAGAGTGTAAAGGGGCGAAACCAAGGCCATGTTTCTGATCATGAACCAACTCAGGTCCGGATCATTCAGATAGGTTGCCAGCGGCAGCGTCGTGACGAGTGGCCCCATGACGAAAGCAACAAGCAGAAGCGAAACAAACAGGCCGGGAAAGAGGCGAAGGCTTCGCGCGGACAGAAAGGCCCCTGCATCTGGTCGACGAGAAAAGCTTGCCGCGATCAAGAAACCCGAGATCACGAAGAACACGTCGACTGCCCATGTTCCGAGAGACCGGCCCGTGAGAGCTGAGAGTGGCTCGGGGGTTCCCCCTCCTAGCGCAATCGGCCATGCGTGTGAGACAAGGACAGCGGTTGCGGCGATGGCGCGGATCAGGTTCAGGTTGTTGTCGCGCCCTTGCGCCAGATCACCCAGAACCATCGCCCATGCCTCCAATGCGATGTTCAATGCACATTTTGCAAACCTTGCTAAATCTCTTGGTAAGGGTATAGCCGACATCAACCGTCTTTCCTAAGGTGGTCTGCGGTCTGTCAACAAAAAACGGCCGATCTTGTCCTCCGGACAAGCGTCTTTGCCCCGAGTTCCGTCTGCGGGCGAGCCAAAAGCTGGAAGTTGGCGGATCACGCCGCGAATCGGCGACGTCCGCCCGGAAGACACGGCACCCATGGTCTCGGACAATATTACCGGCGAGGACAGGGGCGAGGTCAGTCCTCCAGCAATCGGCAATACGGATGTCGCCATCGCCGCGGCACAGCGTTCCAACATGCCGAACTGGTTGAGCAGAAGGTTGGGATGTTAGCAGTTGCCGTCGAAATGCCGCTCCAGGAGGCACCCTCCCGGCCACCTCGGGTTGGACTGACCGAGATGTCAATCTTCAGTGAAATGTGCTTCAGCCCGGGCCTGCTGCACATACCGGTGAGTGGCACTCAGTCTGGAAGTCCAGAGGGTTTGTTGGCTGGGATTCCAAAAGCGTTGTTGGAGAGCTCATCAGCTTGCGGAATTCAAGATGCGAATCCGGTGGGTTAAGTGTTCAGTCCCAGCGTCTGGTGAATCGGGTTCAAGATGAATCTGGCCGGCTCTGATGTCCATATCTTGCAGGTATATTCGTAGGGTGTGAGCCCGTTGAGAGTCTTGAGCCGGCGAGCAAAGTTGTATGCCGCCATGACGTCCGAGAGGAGCGTTCTCAGCTCGTCATGGCTGTCGTAGTGATAGCGTTTCACGGTGGCCTCGTTGATCGTGCGGTTCATCCGTTCGACCTCTCCGTTTGTCGGGGCTGCTCGGCGAAATGAACACCATTGTCGGTTAGAATAGTGTGGAGCTGATATGGCACGGCTTCGAGCATGTGTTGCCGAAACTCCCAAGCCGTCTTTATGTCCGCCTTCTCGGCGAGCTGGGTTACAGCATATTTGCTCGTGCGGTCTATGCCGACGAACAGGAAGAGCTCTCCTTCAGAAGTCTGCACCTCGGCGATGCCCACTCTCGGCAGATTTGCTGCGCAAACCACTGACGGGTGACGGCGCGTGGCGCTGGCGTGACAGACTTGTCCATAGGGCATCCTTCCAGTCCTTCGAAAGGATCACACCATCAAACCGTGGGATCCAACGCCTGGCAGGCTGCTGAAATAGCCGGGCCTCGACGCCGATTGCAGAACACGATCCACCCGCTGCGGATCAATGGCGGAGACAGCATGCGCGATGCAGACGAGACGACCGGATCGCTGTGCAGGTATGTCGATCTCGAAGAGCGGGTCCCCGCCCGTCATCCGCTGCGCACGATCCGGCGGGTCGTCAGTGGCGCCTTGGCGCGCCTCGATAGCGAGTTCGATCGGCTTCACGCCGATTTCGGCCGCCCCTCCATCGCGCCGGAACGGCTGACCCGTGCGGGCCTGCTGCAAATCCTGTTCTCGGTCCGCGTCGCGCCGGAGGCGTGCCTTCGGCACGACGCGGCACCTGATGGAGCAGCTGGACTACAACCTGCTGTTCCGCTGGTTTGTGGCGCTTGGCATCGACGGCAGGTCTGGGTTCCAACCCTGTTCAGCAAGAACCGCGACCGCCTTCTCACCACGGACATGTCGCGCAAGGTGACGGCCGCCATTCTCCCGCATCGCGAGGTCACCGTGCTCCTGTCGGACGACCACGTCTTGGTCGACGGCACATTGGTGAAGGCTTGGGCTTCCATGAATAGCATCCGGCCGAAAGAGGACGGCGATCCCGGCGATCCCGGCGATCCTCCGGCACAGGATGCCGCCCAGCAAGACCCATCTCCGCAGCCCGATCCGGAACCCCGCCCGATGTCCCGCCCCGCCAGCCGCAGCCGAAATGCCGAAGTGGATTTCAGGGGCCAGAAGCGCACGAACGCGACGCATGCCTCGACGACAGATGCCGATGCGCGGCTCTACCGGAAATCTCCGGGCACCGGCGCGATGCTATGCTCTATCGGACACGCGGTCATGGAGAACCGCAGCGAGCCGGCCGTCCAGGGCGACTTGACCCGCGCGGACGGTCGTGCCGAGCGCAAGGCGGCGCTTGACATGATGCACCGGCATGCGCCGGGATCGACCAGGCGGCTGACCCTGGGCGCCGACAAGGCATACGACGCTGCCAAGGATCGTGGCGGATTGCTGGCGAGCCTGCCTCCCCCCGCATCTCGCGCAGAAGGCGCGGTTTTCGGCGATCGACGGACAGACGGACTCAGCACAAAGGGTTATGCCATGTCTCAGAAACACCGGAAGCGGATCGAGGAGCTCTTCGGCTGGTCCAAGACCGTCCGCGGCGCGGCGCAGACCCTCTATCGCGGCATGGAGCGGGTGCGGTCACGCTTCATCCCCACGCTATCCGCCGCAAACCTTGCCCGGCGCCGCGGCCGGGCGATCTGGAAAAGGTGGTCCAGCTATTATGTCCGCAGCCGGGGCGAGGCCCGGATGACGAACCTGAAATCCTCCGGCCAGCGGATCGCCTCGAGGGCCTCCGGACGCCAGACAGCCGAGATCGAACGCGCGGCATGACCTCAGCTGGAGAAAGGGCCATCATGTCCCGATGCCGGCGCCTGCCCCAATGCCGCGTGCACCCATCAAACGTTGCGACGAAGACCCGGTAATGCTAAGAATTCTGACAAGTCCGATTTTTCTTACACACTGCATTTGAACGCTCAGCTCATCAGGATCACGGATGTCTATTTCCACCCACCAGCCAGACAAAAGAATAAATGTCGTTTACGCATGTGACAACATACAAGCCCTTCCGCTCGGCGTGTCGATTGCATCCGCCCTTGAAAACAGAGCCGAAGGGAATCCGATAAATATCCACGTCCTCTCATATCGTATCAGCCGATCCAACAGAAAGAGCATCGCGTCACAATTTGACGGAAGGGACGACACGCTCTTTTGGCACGAAATCACCGGAGAAAACCGGAAGCTTCTGGAAGACCTCTTTACATCCTCCAATCGGCCTTATCCTCCCGCGGCCTATGCCAGGCTCCTGATTTCTGACGTTATCCCGAATATCGACAGAGCGATCTATCTGGATACGGACATCATCGTTGCGACCGACCTGTCCCCCCTCTGGAACACGTCGTTCGACGGAGCTGGACTGCTTGCGATCCAAGACCTTCCGACCTCGAACGACCACATCAAGAGACTGAGAGCGTTGCTGTCACCGGAGGATATCTCCCGTTACGGAATCGAAGCTGGCGACAGCTATTTCCAGTCGGGCGTGCTGGTGTTCGACATGAAAGAATTCACCAAGACCCGCGCATCCGAGCTGATTGAATGCCTCAGAAACTATCCAGATCTGACCTTTCCTGACAATGACGCGCTCAACATCGTCTTTCACGACAGCTTCAAACTCGTCGACCCAAGATGGAACCAGATGGCATCGGTATTCAAGCTGGATGCAGCACGGGACACCCCCTACTCGGCCGAGGTCTTCGAGGCGCTTTTGCAGGACCCTTATATCATACATTATTCAGGCCGCCCCAAGCCGTGGGAGGATGGCTGCACCCACCCATATCTAGATCGCTGGGTCGAGGCGCTCACACATTCTGCCTGGAATAGCTGGAAACCGAGTCGTCTGAATCGTGCAATCGATCGCATCCCACGCATTCAGCGTGTGTTGGCCAAGCGCTTTCGCCGCTTCGTTTCCCAACATGTCTGACCCCAGCCTGCGCGGCTCTCGCGGCACATCCACCGCCTTGGTGACATATCGCTCGGCCCTTTCGGCAAAAACGCATGGGTGCCTGAACCATCGCACGCGCCTCATGGAGCCGGAACGGCAATCGTTTGCCTCATACCCATCCAACAGGCCCTGACATGACCTCAAGCCAGACAAGCGCGGCAGAACGCTCGCGCCGTGGAGCAGGCTGGCGACCTGAACCGGGCCTGCGCAGCGCCATGATCGCTCTCGCCGCCCTGACGATGGGTGCCACCACCGCTCACGCCGACGACCGCCAAGACCTCATCGCTGCGCTCAAGGGTGCAAAGGGCGGCGAGGTCATCTCGCTTCCCGACGGCGACTACGGCGACCTGACCATTGAGCGTGCGTTCCCCGCGACCGTCTCTCTACGAGCGTCGAGCCCGGGCGGTGCTGTCTTTGGAACTTTCGATGTCTCCGGCGGGAACCTGATCATCGACGGCGTTACGGTGACCGAAAGGCTCGTGATCAAGGATGCCGACAAGGTCCGGATAGTCAACTCGAGGCTCAAGGCCTGGTCCGAGGCGCTCTTCAGCAGCAACATCGAGCTGCAGGGGAACGACATCCCCGCGACCCTGAACTTCGATACCGTGGATACGTTCGACATTTCTGGCAACGTCATTGGACGCGTGCCGGGCGGCATCAACGACGACCTCATCCGGATCATCGGCGCGTCCTCGCAAGGCACGATCCAGAACAACTCGCTCGAGGATGCGGCCCCGCAAAGATACCCGGATGGCACCTATACCCACGCCGACGGCATCCAGTTCATCAACCGTGGCGCCGACTGGCCGCATGACATCGTGATCCGGGGCAACCTGATCTACGACGATCCGTCGACCGGCGATCGTGAGCTCTGGATGCAACCGCTCGCCATTGGCGGAAACAACATCCTGATCGAGGAAAACCTGGTGATGGGCGGCACGCCCAACACCATCATTGTCGCCAACACCTCGGGCGGCGTGAAGGTCCTGAGAAACACCGTGCTGCCCTGGCCGAAAGGTGGCGGCGGGACCATTCGCGTCAACTCGACCACGAACGGCGTTGTTGTCGACGGAAACGTAACCGCCGGGATCATTAACCAGGGCAACGCCACGGTCGGCGACAATTACGTCTATTCGACCCGGGCAAGCGCTCCGAACCATTTCGCCAAACTCTTCGCGGGCGACGGCATGGCCTGGCAGGATTACGTCCCGGCGGCCGGCTCGCCGGTCGCGCTCGGCACCCGCTACGGGGCGCAGAAGCGCTTGCGCGAACTGCTGGGCCGGTAGCGGAGGGGATCAGCCCCGCGTGCCGGCCCCGTCGGGGCGCAGTAGCTGTGCGAACATCCAGCCCATCCGCACAATACGGATCCGCGCAAGCGTCCCGACCGCGCGCAGCTTTTCCTCGGCATTGGCACCGGGCGCCGACAGAACGCGCGGCGCATGGGCCAATATGCTGAGCGGCATGATCAAGCCGCGCATCGCCCAGGCCAGCTTGGCCCGCGGCCCGGTGCCGTTCAGCACGAAGCTCTCTTCCGTCAGACGCTTCCACTTCTTGCGAAGCGCGGCCCAGTCGCCGCGTGACGGATGACCGACGCGGAGGCTCTCGGCGTAGACGATCGAGAACCCCTTGTCGCGTGCGCGGTGACACCAGTCGAAGTCCTCGGAAAGCCCGTGCTCGAACGGTCCCACCGCGTCGAAGACAGCGCGGGTGGTCAGCAGGTTCGCGGTGACCGAAAAGCCCTTCTGCTCCACATAGGTGCGGTTGTCGAAGGCGAAGATCGCCTCGAAGAGCTGCGGCCCGGTGCGCGGCGGCGGCGTCTCGTCGAAGACGCTGACCGCCCCACCGACGAGATCGCCACGGTCGGCCACGGCCAGCGCCGTGTCGAGCCAGTCGGGGGCCGGCAGGCAGTCGGCGTCGATGAAGAACAGCCGCGGCGCCGCGGTAAGCGCCACCCCGCGGTTGCGCGCGTTGGCGGCACCGGGCAGCGGCTCGTGCGCCAGCCGGAACGGTGCCGGCACTGCGGGCGGCTGGCGCGAACCGTTGTCGATGACGATCCCCTCGACCTCGGGCCGCATCTGCGGGGCCAGCGCCTCAAGGCAGCGGGCCAGCCGCGCCCCGTCGTTGAAATGGGGAATGATGATTGCGGCGGCGTAGGTCATCGCCCTTTCCTCGCCCATCGGGTCGACCAGCTCAGCGCCACCCGCAACATCTGCGCCGCCCCGCGCGACGACGGGACGTCGCGCATGGCTTCGGCGAAGTAGCGCATTGCGTTCCGATGATCGCCAAGCGCGAGGTATTGGCTTCCGAGGACGTAGTTCTGCCGGCTCCGCGCCGCGATGTTGTGCGCGAAATCCTCGGCATATTGATCGAGCATACGGACCCGGAAAGCGGTGTCCCGCGCCATGTGCGACGAGACGCTGTCCGGGGTTCGGTAGATCATCACCATGGGCTCGGGCACGAAGGCGAACTGCGTGGCCCGGGCCAGCCGCAGGGCGAGATCCCAATCCTCGTTGATCCGCAGGGTATCGTCGAACACCCCGGTCTCGGTCAGCAGGCTGCGCTCGATCAGCAGCGTCTGCGGCGTCGTCGGATTGATCATCAGCGTGTCGGCGAAGATGTCGCCCTTCGGCGCTCCGCGCGCGCCTTCGCGGGGAATGTAGTAGCTATTCTCCTTCGAATAATAGACCGCGCCGCTGTAGCAGGCGCGGCAATCCGCGCTTGCCTGCAGCACCTTGAGCTGCGTCTCCAACTTCTCGGGGAACCAGCGGTCGTCGCTGTCCTGGAACGCCAGGTAGCGCCCGCGGGCGAGCCCGATGCCGACGTTCCGGGTGCCCGCCGCGCCAAGGTTCTGAGCGTTGCGCACCGTCCGGAAACGGGGATCGTGCGAATACCGCGCGAGCGTGTCGGGCGTGTCGTCCGTGGACGCATCGTCGACGGCGATCAACTCAATATCGCGGTACGTCTGCGCGAGCACGCTGTCGATGGCGCGCGTCACGAGGCTGCTGCGGTTGTGCACTGGCAAAACGACAGAAACTGTCGGTACTTCACTCAACGTCGGGTCTCCGGATCCGCGATTCTCAGTCGGCGCGCTCATAATACGCGTGTTCTCCCGCATTCGAGATCCAGCGCCGCTCGAACCCCATGTCGCGCAGCTTGGCCTCCATGTCGGCGATGGCCTCCTCACCGACCACACCCGGGTGCAGCTCCATCGCAACCTTGCGGATCGTGGACGGCGCGAGGTGCTGGATGACGTCGATCTCGCCGCCCTCGATATCCATGATGAGGAAGCTCGGCCGGATCTCGGCCACCGTCCGGTTAAGCTCGATGCAGGGCGTGCGAACTTCGCGCGCACCGGCCATCGGGGTGGTCGAGGCGGCCCAGAACAGCTCGGGGACGTGCAGCGTCGCCTCGCCATCATGATCGGTCAGGAACCCGATGGAGAGATGCGGGGCCCCGGCATTCAGCGCGTAGTTGGCCCGGATCACCGGCTCCATCAGCGGGTTGGCCTCGAAGCTGTGAACGTTCTCGACGCCGACCGTCTGCGCGCAGAGCATGCCGATGTAGCCGATGCCGGCGCCAAGCTCGATCACCACATCCTCGGGCTCGAGGAACATGCGCACCATGCGCGCCTCGCGCCCCTCGTAGTCGCCGCGCAGGATCAGGTCCACGACCTCCTGCCCCAGCTTGGCGGCATCGGCGTGCAGCCGGACGCCGTTGAGGGTGACCACGCCATCGCGGGCGGTGATGCGGTTTCTGAGCAGGCTGAAGGCCCGGTACTGGTTGTAGATCGTACGCCGCAGGGGAACGGGAAGGCTGCGTGCAAGCTGATCGCGAAATGCCATTGTCTCTAATCTCCGATGGGGGGCACCCGTCCGGTCGAGCGGAGCGGTGCTGCATGGTTGGAGGGTCTCGCCGGCTGCGATGCGGCGGAGGACTGGGTCCGGTTCACGGGAGGTGCTCCTGCGAGCACCCTCGAATGTCCGCGCGACGCGAAGCGGGTATATTGGACACGCGAGCCCGTATCGGCCTCCTCGGTCTCCGACCCGGTCGTTGCCACCGCAGCGGGCGCGTCCCGCACCCAAAGCGCGCAGCCCAGCAGATAGAACAGCAGGACGTAGCTGGCATTCCACAGGTGAACCGTGAAGATCGACACCGAGAGTGAGGCCAGCGTAATACAGAACGCCGTCTGGCAGGCCCGCACGCGCTCGTCCTCCTGGCGGACGCGCCCGACCACGATCAGCGCGGCAAGCGCCGCAGCGAGGATGAGGGCGGCGGAGGGGTAGCCGTTGCGAAAGGCCACCGCGAGCCAGAAGTTGTCGATGCTGGTGGTGACCACGTGTGACGGCGGGTGCCATTCGTATCCGAGACCGGCTCCGAAGAAGGGGAACTTCTTGATCTCCTCGACCGCGGCCTCGTTCACCAGGAGGCGGGTCCAGGCGGTGCCCGGGTTCATCGCGAGGAACGAGATCGAGATCTGCGCCATCGAGCGGTTCGATGCCAGTTCAAGCACCGTGTAGAGGATGCCCCCGCTCCAGAGCAGCGCGGCCCACCGCCCCCGCCACGCGCGCATGATGCGGTCGTAGGCGAAGAGCCCCGACTGAAGCGCGACGCAGACCAGCGCGGCGGAAGACAGCGACAGGAAAGCCGCGAGGCCGACCAGCGCCCCGACGACGAACGCCGGCCGGGTGCCCGAGCGCAGGCGCCACGTGTAGAGCGCGAACGAGAATCCGCCCGCAGAAAAGAGGCCGTAGAGGATCGGGTGATCGAACACCACCTGCGCGCGGTCGAGCCCGAAGCGTTGCTCGTGCGGGACGTTCGGGAGCACCTTCAGGAATTTGCCGAGCACGGTCAGGATGATGGGGTCCCGCGTGACGTTCTCGTAAAGCGCAAATGGGATGGTCAGGATGATGCAGAGCACGAACACCCGGGCGCAGCGGATGAAATCCTCGGAGGAGCGGATGAAGGCCCGCGCGAGGCAATAGGGCCCCAACGTCTCGACGATGTGGATGCCGATGGTGGCGACCGAGGCCCCGGTCACGGCGAAGGACAAGGCGACGTAGAAGGTGAACGCCGTGACGAGAATGTCGACGCTGCAGATCCGGATGGACTGGTTGCGGAAGATCTGGACGACGGTGGGGAAGAAGGTCGCCAGCAGAACGACACGATAAAAGGACAGCCGCAGCGGGCCGATCTGGATGACCAGCGGCACCAGAAGCGCCACGACAAAGAGCGCGACGATCCCCACGCCGAGGGTGCTCGTACTCTCCGGAATCACCCGGATCGTGTTGGCGCTTGCGGTGCCTGGCAGTGCGGCAGCCTTGGCCATGGGCTCAGACCGCTTTGGCCGTCACTGGTGACGTGGCGATGTCCCGTGGCCAGCCATCGCGCCACTCGCCGCGCCGCGACCAGACCTCGCGCCAAGTGCGAGCAGATTCGCGGCGACCGAGGAGGGTGGAATAGACGGCACGGCTCAGCGGCCATAGCGACAGAAGGAGGCGGCCGACCGGATGCGCGAGCCCGGTCATGTGGACGTCGAGCAGCGAGATCTTCCCGCGCATCAGCCGCACGAGCTTGTCGGCGCGCACCTTCTCGGAGGCGCCCTTGTAGTGAACGATCTCGACCCCGGGCGTCATCAGCGGCCGCGCGCCGTACGCCCGTGCCCGCAGGCAGAGGTCCGCCTCTTCGCCGTACATGCGGAAGCAGAGGTCGAAGCCACCAAGCTCTTCCCAGAAGCTGCGCCGGATGAGCAGCAGGCAGCCGGTGACGATATCGACCTCGCGCTCGGTGTCGCGCGGCCAGCCGCCGTAGCCCTCGGGGTTGAAGATCGCGCTGTCACGGAAGATCGAGTTGAGCCCCAGCACCTGCGAAGTGAGCCCCCAGAGCGTCATCCGCCGCCAGCAGTTGGTCACGTTGAGCGATCGGTCGCCGTAGAGCGTCCGCCCGCCCCAGATCCGCGCGGCGGGGCGGCGTTCGGCAAAGCTCACGAGCTTGTCGAGCGCCCCGTCGAGCACCACCGTGTCGGGATTGAGAAGAAGGAGATATTCGCCCCGTGCGCGCTGCGCGGCGATGTTGTTGGCCTTTGCAAAGCCATGATTCTCGGTCTCGGCCATGAGCACGAAGGTCGGGAATTCTGCGGCGATGGCCTCGGCGGATCCGTCATTAGAATCGTTGTCGACGACGATCACTTCGTAAGGAATCCGTGTCTCTGCAACAATCGAGCGAAGACACTCAAGTGTCATCTCACGTGTATTGTAGCTGACCACGACAATTGAAAGCACCGGATCGGAACTGGTAATATTCAGCATCAGAAAACGCTTCCCAAAAAGGAGTTGGCGTTGATAATATCAATAGCTGAACCATGCCCGGGTTGCCGGAACATTGCAAGCATTGACCTGCATGCGCCGTCAGGCAAGGTTTGAATACAAGGTATTTTTAGCTTTTGATTTCGAGAAGCGAGCGGCACGCTGACACGTCTTCTTACACTTCTGCCGATGGCCGCCGACGGCGTTGGCCCCAGCCAGACCTGCGCTTCCCTGCTTTCGGCGATGGCGCGCGGCGGCCTGTCCGGACCGCTTTTCGTGAACCGTGCCCGCGCGAAACGGCCGGGCGTGAGCTACCAGACCGCCCTGCCGGGATTTCTGGCCTCCCTCCCCTACAAATACGTCGAGGCAACCGCGACTCGACGGTCCGAGCTCTGCTTCCGCAGGACGCTTCGCGAAGGCGACATCGCCTATCTCTGGCCTCATGCCAGCCTGCAGGCGTACCACTGGGCCAGGAGTCTCGGGGTGCCGATCGTCGGAGAGGGAATCAACTCCCGCATGGCCTCGGCCCGGGCGATTCTCGACGAGGCTTATGACGCCGAGGGGCTCGCCCCGGGGCATGGCATCACTGACGCAAGAATCGCCGAGGAAGAAGAGAAGCTGGCGATGACGGACATCTTCTTTGCGCCCAGCCCCGGCGTCGAGAGCGCCCTTGTCGGTTCGCAGCTACCCGAATCGGCGTTGCTGTCGACCAGCTACGGCGTCGATCTCGACCGGGCGCCCGCACCCGGCCCGTCTCCTGTGCGGCGGAACCGCCCCGTGTTCCTCTTCGTCGGCTGGGGCAGCGTTCGCAAGGGCCTGCACCTGCTGCTTCGCGGTTGGGTCGAAGCGGGGATCGACGCGGAGCTCTGGATCGCGGGCCAGCTCGAGCCCGCGCTGCAGGAACGCTTCGCGCCTCACCTCGAACGCGACGACGTGCGCACGCTCGGTTTCGTCCGGGACGTCGATGCGCTCTATTCTCAGGCAGACGCTTTCGTTCTGCCTTCGCTTGAGGAGGGCGATCCGCTGGTGACCTACGAGGCCGCGGCGCGCGGGCTGCCGATCATCGCGACGACGATGGGCGGCGGACGGCTTGGGGATGCCGGCCACGTCCGCATCGTCGATCCCTCGGATCCCGCAAGCATCGCCACGGCGCTGCGCGACTTCGCCCTCGATCCCGAGAGCCGCGCGCACTGGGCGGCTCGCTCGACCACCGGCGTGCGCGCCTTCGACTGGTCGGACGTCGGCCTGCGGCGCGCCCACATGCTGGCTGAACGGCTTGGGCTGGAATTGGGCGAATACGCCTCCTGATTCCGCGTCAGGCAAAAAGGAAACCCGACCTGGCTTGGACCAGATCGGGCTGCGGGATTCAGATGATGGAAGATGTCAAACCGACAGGGCCGGCTTCTGACGCTTGCCCCAGAAGAACAACCCACCGAGAGCCAGCGCCAAGACCGGAAGCAGCGGCGGGACCGGGGTCGGCGCGGGAGCATCAAGTGGGACGAGGTTCTCGGCGACCAGGTAGACGTCGCTCGTGACCGTCTTGCCGAACGAGAAGGCCGATCCTTTCTCGAGCCATACCCCGATGTCGGACCCCTGATCGAAGCTCACCGTCTGGTAGGCATCGATCCAGGCCACGGTGCCGCCGGAAACGATACCGAGGAAGGACCAGAAAAGACCGCCCCCCTTCGTGGAGGACGCCTGCTCATCGGGCGCCGAGAAGAACAGGTCGAGCGTGATGTTGTAGATTCCGCCGAAGACCGCGGCCGGCGCCGCCATCGTCCATTGGATGAGGTTGGACAGCGCGACCACATCGCCATTGCCCGAGAAGTTCACGTCGAGCTCGCCGGACTGCGAGAAGCTGCCCGCGACACCGCAGTTCGAGGCACAGCTCGCCGTGGTGACGGAGATCTCCGACTGATCAAGGTCGATGGTGAAGGTGGGATAGGCTTCTGCAGCGACTTGCTGCGGGACACTGGTGAAAACGGCCAGAACCAGGGCCGCCAGTAGGCTGGGAATATATCGCGGTATGACCATGTCTATGCTTCACCCAATATAAAAAGCTGTTCCAATAGTGTGCCCGATCTGCGGGAAATCTCAAGATCGCAAACGTGTCTGCGGATGAAGCCCCCGGAATATAGGGAGTATATTTCCGGCGACCGGACAACGAATGACTACCCGACCAGCACAGGTCAACTAAAGGATGTTATGGAGAATATTTACTCTACCTATGAGGTTCCGGCGCGCCGGGTTTCGCCGCAGCCTCGGCGCGAAGATTCGCCTCGGTCAGCCGCTTGCGAAGGTAGAGAAAGACATAGGCAGACCCGAAGGACGCAAGGGTTGAGGCAACCGCCCAGAGCAGCGATGTCGCCAGTCGGGATCCGGAATGCAGCGCAATCGCCAGGACGATCCAGAACACTGGGCTCGACACGGCGAGTGCCAGAAGCAACACCGGAGTTTGCGTTCGGAAATCAGTCTGCCCGTCCTGCGACACTGATACCTCGTCAGATGAATATACGAGGTATCAATGTAGCATCGAAATGTTCATTTCAAGCATTCGCTGCCGCAACTCCCATACGGAACGAGATGTGCGGATTTCTTACACGGAATCCCGGCGAATTGTCGGGCACAGCCCGAACGTATCGGCTGCCCTATTCCGCCGCCTTGCTCAGCGCATCGGGACCGAGGACGAATGGCTCGGTATCGATGAAGAGCCCGTCGTCGAGCACTTCCACGACGTGCTCGAGCTCGACCGTCGGGCTGTCCGACATGGCGGCATAGACCAGCGACAGTTCGCACAGCTTGTTGGTGACGCGCGGGACGCCGTGCGACTCACTGTAGATGCGTGCCACCGCCGCGGCGCTGAATTCGTCGCCCTTGCCGCCGACGTGGCGCAGGCGGTGCTGTATATACTGTGTCGTGCCCTCGTGATCGAGCGGCTTGAGATGGTAGAAGATCGACACCCGTTGCGCGAACTGGCGCAAGTTGGGCGAGCGCAGCAGGCCCTTGAGCTCGGGCTGCCCCACCAGCACCAGCTGCAGAAGCTCGTCCTTGCCCGAGTTCACGTTGGTGAGCATCCGCAGCTCTTCGAGCCGCCGCGCCCCGAGGTTCTGGGCCTCGTCGATGATCAGCAGTACCCGGCGCCCTTCCGAGTATTCGCGGACCACGAAGTCCTGGAAGGCGTGGAACATCGCGACCGGATCGGCGCGGTCGGGAGCGTCGAGCCCGAAGGCCGCGAGCACCCAGCGCAGCAGGTCCCCGCGATCGGCCTGTGCGTTGGACATCAGCCCGACGGTGAGGTCCGCGGTGATCGACCCGAGCAGACGCCTCAGGAGCGTGGTCTTGCCGGCGCCGACCTCGCCGGTCAGGACGGTGATCGGCGCGCCGGTCACGACGCCATATTCGAGAACGGTGTAGGCCTTGCGGTGCAGCGCAGACCAGTACAGGAACTCAGGGTCCGGCGTCAGCGCGAACGGCGTCTCCCGAAAGCCAAAGTGTGAGTTGAAAAGCTCGCTTGCCACGTGTCGCCCATGAAATTGTACAAAATGAAAATCGGAATCAGACGCAAGGCGCCGCTCATGACAAAGGATGAGGCGTCCGGTACGGCCTGTCTAGGGTAGGAGCATGGATCGGGCAACGAATCATTGAAAATGTCCATGCCATGACGTGAAATGATGTTGCCCAGACCGCATGCGATCAATTAATTTCAGGTTGAGCGCTTCGGTCGCTGGTATTTTTTCGAGGATCCCTTGCTGCTGCCGCGGTGAGGGTTATTGGTTACACGCGGGCCGCACGTTTTTGTCTCAGCGGTTCGTCAGATTTCATGGTTGCGGACAGGCAAGGGTCGGATGACCCGGGCTGGACTCCGCGAAGCTGCTTTTACCTAAGCCGCCATTTTTGGGGGATTTGAAATGATTTTTAAGATTGCAGGTATCATCCTATGAAAAGCTATGTCGAAAAGGATGACCACGGGAGAACCTCCCAGGCACTTGATTTCGAACATTCCTATGTCTTCGCCGGTGACATCAACTGGTACCGCGGCCTGTTCAAGCGCGCGCTCGACGTGATGTGCGTCATCTTCATGCTGCCCACCGCCCTCTCCGTGATCGCGCTCTTCGCGGCGCTGGTCGCGATCGACGGTGGCAACCCGTTCTACAGCCAGATCCGCGTCGGCCAGGGTGGCCGCCTGTTCCGGATGTGGAAGCTGCGCAGCATGGTGCATGGCGCCGACGCGATGCTCGAGGACCATCTCGCCGCCAATCCCGACGCCCGCAAGGAATGGGACGCGACGCAGAAGCTGAAGAACGACCCGCGCGTCACCGCCATCGGCAAGATCATCCGCAAGACCTCGGTCGACGAGCTGCCGCAGCTCTGGAACGTGCTTCGCGGGGACATGTCGCTGGTCGGGCCGCGCCCGATGATGCCCTCGCAGGAAGAACTCTACCCGGGCCGCGCCTATTACCGGCTCCGCCCCGGCATTACCGGCCCGTGGCAGATTTCCGAACGCCACCTCAGCGACTTCGTCGAGCGCGCGCGCTTCGACAATGCCTACGATCAGGAACTGTCCCTCGGGACGGATTTCTACATCCTGCGCCGGACCATCAATGTGGTTTTCCGCGCAACCGGCGTCTGAGCGCCGGAATTGACGTCAGAGAGCGTGTCGTCCCGGTGACAGGATCCGGGGTAACGGCACGCTTATGCGTTTTCTCCAGTATTTCCCGTGCATATACGCTCCAATCATGGAATCAATTGGCCGTACACGACACGAGGAAGGTCGGTTCGATGCAGGTTCTGTTCAAATACTTTTTCGCGCTGATGCTCTGCCTGGTTTCCGGCGCAGCGATGGCGCAATCGGAATACCGGGTGCGCGCCGGCGATACGCTGCAAGTCGAGGTTCTCGAAGATCCCTCGCTCAACCGCAGCGTCGTGGTGCTTCCCGATGGGCGCTTCTCGTTCCCCTTCGCCGGATCGCTGCCCGCGGCCGGGCGCACGGCGGATCAGATCCGCGCCTCGGTGACCCAGGCCATCGCCGGCAACTTCGCGGCCACGCCCAACGTCTTCGTCGGAGTCCAGCCCGCCCCGCGTGAGCCCGCAGCGCCAAGGGAGCCCGCCCCCAAGCCGGTCATCTCGGTCTACATCATGGGCGAGGTCGGCAGCAGCGGCATGATCGAGGTCAAGCCGGGCACCACCTTCCTGCAAGCGCTGTCTCAGGCCGGCGGGCTGACGCCCTTCGCCGCGACCAAGCGGCTTCAGCTGCGCCGGACCGATCCGGTGACCCGCGCGCAGAAGGTCTACCGCGTCAACTACCGCGCGATCATGGACGGGGCTGCGCTCAACCGTGACATCTCGCTGATCGAGGGGGACGTGATCGTGGTGCCGGAGCGCCGCCTGTTCGAGTAAGGGCACGCCCATGTACAACGGTTTCAAGATACCGGCCGCAGCGATCCTCGCCGCTGCAGCCGGTCTGACCACATACAGCGCCATGGCACAGGAAGCCGGCGGCATCACCGCCTCGGCCACGACCGGCATCGGCGTCATCTCGGACGACGACGGGACCCGCGCACGCGGCGATCTGGGGTTCTCTCTCGGCTCGGTAACCCGCACGCAGGGGTTCGAGCTTGGCATCAGCACGGGGCTCGAGTACCCGGACGCGGACGACGAGTTCGAGCTGGCCGATCCCGAACTGCGCTTCTCGTACCGCCGCACCGGCAAGAACGCCGAGTTCGAGGCCTTCGCCAGCTTCCTGCGGCAGGAGATTGGCACGCTGGTGCTCGACGAGACGCCGGACTCGATCGAACTTCGCAACGACACCGGCTACCGCAACGACACCCGCCTCGGCGCGCGGCTCACTTTCGGGAAGGAGGCCCCGTTCGGAGGGGACTTCGGCCTCGGAGTCCGGCGCGTGAATTACACCGACCTGACCGATGACTCGCTCAACGATTACGTCACCCGCGATTCAGACCTGACGCTGCGTTTCACCGTCGATCCTCGGCTGGACCTGCGCCTCACCGCCCGTGTCGAGGACACCGAGTCCGAGGGGACCGGTACCGACCGCACCACCACCACCTTCGGCACCGGCGCCGACCTGCGGATTTCGGAAAGCCTGCGGGCCTCGCTCGACCTCAACTACGTCGAGATCGAGGAAAGCGCCGACGGAGGCCCCACAAGCACCGACAGCGGCCCGACGTTCGCTCTGGCAATCCTGCGCGACCTGCCGAATGGCGAGGCCCGCTTCGAACTTGGCAGTATCTTGACGGATGACGGCACCAGGGTCGAGGTCCGCGCCGGGCGCAGTCATGAGCTCTGGCTCGGTGAATTCGACTGGTCGGCGGGCCTGTCGCGCGGCGGCGACGGAGAGGTCGACGGGCTTCTGCAGGTCGGCTACGGACGCGAGTCGCGCAATGGCAGCCTCGAGGCGGGCTACCAGCGGAGCGTGAACACCAGC